>Ga0182016_10002106_pt1 | contig 23623 bp, 24 predicted proteins | sample 712S2MmetaG_FD_120491 | JGI IMG/M metagenome (GOLD analysis project Ga0182016, IMG submission 120491) | Permafrost microbial communities from Stordalen Mire, Sweden - 712S2M metaG | ecosystem: Environmental > Terrestrial > Soil > Wetlands > Permafrost | place: Sweden: Stordalen | collected... | reverse complement strand
GGCTATCGACGTTCTGACGACCGAAATATGTTCGTCCACAAACAACAAAGGAACGATCGCTGGAAAATTGTGCATGCCGATGTCAACGGCGCCTTCAACATCATCAGAAAAGTTTTTGAGAACTTCACCTATCATGTGGGGTTAACACTAAAATTTACCGTTTTCCGGCTGAGCCCGAGGCTCGGTACGGTTAGGATGTTCAGCTAGGCCGCAAGGCTGGGCAGGTCCAGATTTAGGATAAGCATGCTAGGCGAGCATGCGCGATCGAAAGATTATGAAACAAGCCACCGTCATTCCGCCGCGTGGTACCAGCTCGTGGGCCTATGATGGATCCGGGCGCGTCAAACGCGGCAAGTTCAACTATGGACGTTGTGAGTTCGCATCGGGCAAAGAGTACGATTGCGATTTGAGTGCGTCCTACAACATTGCTGCACGCTTCTTTGCTCGTCGCACGTTGCTCACGCAACGATCGGCCGATAAGAAAAGTGGCGTACAGTCTCCTTCACCGGCCACAAGGAATTGTGGCTGGCCCAAGCGTGGAAAAGATCGGAAGCGCAAGTTTCCTCCACGGTGGGACCGAGAACGCCGGTTACGTTGTCCTCTCTGTGGCTGAAATCAACACGAGAGATGCAGCGTGAAACCCCAACTACAGCCGCGCAAGCGGCTTAGTTGGGGAGCGTTCATCATCTGCAAAAGCTCGCCATAAATCGCCAGAAAGCCGCCGAACAACGCGAGAAAACCGCCGAACAGCGGCAGGCTATCAAAGCACTGTACATCAATTCCCAGACGCTCGTTGGATCAGAACGCTGGTCCGAAGATATGATACACGCATTGCTCGGACAACCCGACGTCAACGACAAGGGCGTCTTCCGTTATCTGCGATCGCGATATGAGGCAGCCAAACAAGACCCGCGCTTTGCCGACATGCTCCGCCGCAGTAAACTCATTACCCAAAGCACCCTGCTCCGCCGTGGCTGGACACTCGACATCATCAAAGATTTTCTCCACGACCCGGACGTGCTTGCCGAAAATCCGCATTACAAGAAATCCGCCCCGATGCGCCTCTTTTTTGTCGGTCGTGTGGAAGACGCCGAAGCAACTCCCGCATTCCTCGAAAGAAAGAAAAAGGCGATAGCTCGCAGCACCGGCGCCAAAAAAGCCGCCGTCACTCGTAAAAGCAATATTCGTATTACCACGGCAGTCAACAACGTCATCGACGATTTTCTCGAACGCGAGGACCGCGTCTTACGCTCCGCCAACGACATTATCGCCAGCATCATCGAAAAACAAAACGCTCCAATGAAAACAGCAGAGCAGATTGCCCGCGAAACTCAACGCGCCGAAACCGCTTTTCGAGAGAGTATATTCCAGGCACGAATCAATGCTTTGCCCCAAGCAATACGTGATCAGGTTTCGGCTGCAACCCGTTTGCCAAAAGGAACCCCAAACAAAAAGCGCCTAGAGCGCGAAGCCTACAATACCTTGATCCGCCTCCACCTTATTTCTGAACCATCATCACAAGAAACAGAAAACCAAGAATAAGAAAACTCAGCGAAGCGAGTCATCTGCCTCACTGATGTCGATTTCGTTTGGCATTTCCCACACACCAAGCATCGACGCAAGACCCGCCGACAATCCCAGCCCTCTCCGTCGGCGACCCTTCGTGCATGCCGCAACATCACAGAAAAAATCAAAACATCGCAACGCTCCAATAAGCACAGCCGCGATCACTAAAAACGCGACCTTCAACGCCACCGGTTCCGGCGCGCACTGTCCTGATGAGAAATACCGCTTGACCGCGGCATCCCGGAGAATCATCTCCGCAACAAAAATCGCATGGGCACGACCCGAAGCATCAGAACTAGAACTCTCCATGGGCCCACTATACGACAAAAGAAAAAACTCGCCTCGACCAAATCACCCAATCCCGGGAGCACTTCGGCCCAGTCACGAATGAGAAGATTCTATGCATGAAACCGACGATTACCGAGCCAAAGCCTGGGAACATCTCACCCAGACCATAGACCCAATGGTCAAAAAAGCGGGCTGGGCCGTCCAATGGATGCTCGGCGACCAAGACAATCCATCATTTTCCTACACCATCGGTCTATCGGCCAAGCAGCTTCCGGAGTTGCTGATCACCCTCCCGATCGAACCAGAACTCGCGCGATATATCTTGAATAACGTCGCAAAGACGTTTATCAAACTCGGGTCGGCAGCCGCTGGCGATCTGCATCAAGTCCTGGAAGGACTACCCGTGCGCGTCAGCTTTATCGACATGTCGGCATTTGCCCAATTTGGAAAAGTCGCTGTAGCTTGGGCGCAATACCGTCGAATTTTTCTGAATCAAGCCATGCAGGTAATACTGTCTGACGAGTACGGAAACTTTCCGGGAGACGATGCGTATGCTTGGGTGCCGCAACTCGTGCTTCCCGGCCCACAAACACAAAACCAGAAAAAGAAACGAAAACCTAACGGGACATGCCTTCGTTCTCTTTGCTTAATGTCTGGACTTTACGAGGCTGTGGTTGCACACGAATCTCCGTAACATACTTCGAGTGATTGGCAATCACCACGTGTTCCGTGACCGGAGCCTTCCGTGCCAACTGCGGATACATCGGATCAAGCTCCCCGGAAAACTCATTCAACCGAGCCGAAGAAGCCGATGGTGGAGAAGCCACAACACCAAAATACTTCCCAAATTCTTCCGAACGATCAAGAACCGGCTTCATAATGCCGACTGGGCCTTTTGCATGAAGATCAGCAACGAAGTCAATCGCTTTTTCCGCACCGAGATCCGTCAAAAATTCCGCAGGCATCGCAACCGCGGCACCAAGAGTTCCTGGGAGCCACGAACCGACGGCCTCGACCTTTTCGGTCATCGCCACGGCTTCTGGAGAAGGTGGCGTGGTATTGACGGTGCCACCAAAAAACTTCTGCCGAGCTTCGTCCGCAAATCGCACGGCGGGAATCACTAAGGCTTTGTATGCGAACCCCGCCCCGAAAATCGCTGCTTTCGTAACCGCGCCGACCTGATTAAAAAGAAACCCACCAACCCAGTTTGTGACCGAGGTCGCCATTTTTTCATACTTTTCGGCATGCGCCGTACCCGGCACCGCGCCCGGTGGAACCACCCCGGTGCCAGCCCATTCAACATAGTCGGAGATGGCTCCATGAACCGATCGGACCGCCGGCATCGACTTCCGTCGGGCAACGTTCAATACTTTTCCGGCGACATTGCCTTCAATCCCCGTAAGGAGCGCCTTCTCAACGTCTGCCGTATCGATGGGGAAACTGCCTTTTTCTGTTGCTTCCGTCGCCATTTTGGAATCCTCTTTCCCTAGAATAATTCTCTCTCCCCATTCTCCTTCCTTTCCCATATTTTTCGCCAATCAACGAGCGTTCGGAAAACATCCCCAAAAGAGCAAAAAACGCCGGCGCAGAATAACTTCTGCACCAGCGCATGAACGGGGAGAGGAAAATCAAATCGTCGGAACCGGAATCGGAGGAAGCGTCGGCCACGGCGACGGCGGCGACACCGGAGTAACGGGTCCACAGACAACCGGCGTCGTGGTGGTCGGCGGCTGGGATCCGTCGAGGGTTCCTGTTGGCGATGGTGCTGGCGCGGTTACCATAATCGGCAGTGTGATCGCACCCGGAGGCGGGCTCGCAACCGGCGATGCATTCGGATCCGGGCTTGCCGTCGGTGATGCCGACGCAACGGGGCTCGCAGTTACGAGCGGATCCGCCGAAGGAGACGGCGACGGCGAAGCGAGGACGTCATCTTGAGGACGCACTGCGGGGCAAGCCGAGCTTGTTGGCTGCGGCGCGATCGGTGGGCAAGCGACGACCACCATACAGGTCCCCATCCCCGGAGAAGATACCGGGCACGGTGACGGCACGCAGGGTGCTGGCGACATACTCGATTTCGGCGAGGGAGAAGTCGATGGAACGACAACCGGATTTTTTTGCGGTTGCGGCGCAGTTGGTCCGACAATGGCCGTCGGGGCATTAATCGTAGGAAACGATGGCATCGTGCTGCCGCTGCCGCTACACGCTCCAAGAAAAACCACGGGTGCAAAAAGCAATCCCGAAAAACGACCAAACCGCATGGGGGCTCACCTTACGAAGAAATGGGGATAAGACGCGGTTTCCCGGAAATGCGACGATCTCCCCCTAGGGAGGAAGCAAAACTAAAAAATCGGGAAAACTCACCCCGCCGCCGCAAAAGGTCCTAGCATCGCAGTACTTTGCGGACATCCCAATGCCAAACAAAGTCGCGTATTATCCTAACATGATTGACCAAGAAATGCCGCCGACGACGATCTTTCTTGGGCAAACGACGTCACGACCACCGCAAGGTCTCAAAAAATTTCTCAAATTCGGCATAGTTGGCGCATCCGGATTGGTCGTCAACCTAACGGTATTTACGATTGTTCAGCGTGTGCTACCTGACCACATCACAAACCTAAAATTCTCCATCATCTATACAACGGCATTTCTGTGCGGCGGGATATCCAACTATCTGCTAAATCGCATCTGGACAGTTCGCTCACCCAACGATCCCACGCCTAAAAAAGCAAACTATTTGAGCGTGTCTCTCGCCGCACTGGCCGTTGGCTTGCTTATTTTGTGGGCAGAACAACCCTACCTCGGCCAGGGTTTCGTGCTCTGGTTTGTCTCGACCGCCGGCGCAATTTCGGTCAATTATTTCGCCAACACCTGTTGGGCCTTCGACGCCATGCGAACCGCGCGACCGAAAAGATCACGTTAAATCGCGACCCAATTGCACAAGAACTTTGCAGACTTCGCTATAATCATCGACAAATGTGCACCACCGCTAAACTATTTAGCACCACAGGGCTCCAACATTAGCAACCCGTCACTTAATCATCGCACCAAAGCGCCCAACGATCGATTGGTGCAATCTATTACGCGCCTCGTCGCGGTCGCCGCAGCCTTCGCCAAGCTCGCTCCCAAAGCGGGCAACCGAGAGCGCACGAACACGACATACGACAGTTGGAGCAATGCTGAAAATCGCTGGGCTACGCGATTACCCGGCGAGACACAGGAAGCAAGCTCTCCCCAGCCAAAGGTGCTACGGCCAAAACCTTTATCCAGGAGGCCTCGCATTACATACGACGACATTCGCAAAAATGTCGACCCCCTCATCCCATCACGCGGTTGGGCCGTCCACGTCACCCTCCGTGACACACGTGGTCCAGGCTTCGCCTACTCCATCGGCTTAGTCGCCAAAAACCTACCCGAGCTGATCATGATTGGTCCGCTACCAGCAGACGTGATGGTCGACGTCATCGATACGATCGCAGAACGCTTTCTCGCATCGGGTATCAGGGCGGGAGACTTCCTGAACATCATGAAAAATCTGCCCGTCCATGTCCGCGAGATCGATCCTCAAGAATTCGGGAAACTCGCCACCGCATCCATCACCTGGGCAGCCCGAAATAACGCAGAAATCAACAGAACCATGCAAGTCCTCTTCTCTGATAGTCAGGGACGATTCCCTGGCGATCCTTATTATGATTGGATCGAACAAGTGCTTCTGCCAAAACCTCACAATTTTTCCATCGATCCGCCGCTTTAGCTGAGAGGCATCTTAAATATGATCAAAAAACCAAATACCCTCAGAAAACCGACGGAACTTCTCACGGTCGAACACATCGGATCCTTCACCAACAGCGGTACCATTCTGATCGCTGATCCTTGTTATGCCAACGAATCACAAACCACCACCGAAAATTTCTCACTTAGCACACGCATCACGGTACGTCCCGGAACCTACGACGTATACACATTCAGTAAAATCTTTGACCATCGTGAACCAGTCGTTACCCATGCCGTTGTTGTCATTCGCGAAAAAGATATTGCAGCAGGACTATTTTTCGAGAATGATCGCCCATTGGCACTCATCGGGAACGACACCGGCAATCTCGGGTTTTACGATCCAGAAAAATATCCTCAAGATCGCGACGAAGACATTCGAAAAAAGACCGCCCCGAACACGACGATCGAAGACATCGGTGTCGTCTGCAGCACCGGATTTGGCGACGACGAATATCCTATTTACGCTTCATACGGCCGCGGCGAAATCGTCGGGCTCCTGGCATCGTTCGTCTATTCGAACGCTGACCTCACGACACTCTTAACCGCCTACCTCGCCGACCACGAGGCACTTCAAGCGCGTTTCCGTCCACAAACAAGCATACCCAGCGTTTCAGAAGAAGATTAACGCGACGTCTGGCGCCCATCCCCCACAAATAACATTCGAATCAACGCACCCAGACCTGGCGTTGCACGCCGAGAACTTTTGCGCCGATCTTCCTCGACAGAAACTTCTACAACCCGCCGGCTCACTTGGCGGCGAGCCAACAATTCGTCTTCGGCAATCGTTGCGACCCGATTTTTCTTCATGCTCATCCAAAAAACTGCCCCCCACAAACCACAAACTCCTAGCGAGCCCACCAGCCTCTCACCAGTCTCCCTAAAAAGAGCAAAAGTCCCTAAAACACGCTCCAAAGGCTTCCTGTTCGCACGACGCGTTACAGGATATCATTGCTAAATGAAACCATATGCGAGCCTGTCGCTCGACCTTGACAATGCCTGGTCCTACCTCAAAACTCGCAACGACGATTCCTGGAAGACCTTTCCCTCCTATTTGGATCAGGTCGTTCCTGATGTCATGCGCCTTCTGGATCGCCATGGGCTGACTATGACGTTTTTCATCGTAGGACGCGACGCGGCGCTCCCGGCCAACCAGTCTATGATGAAACTCATGGGAGAGAGTCGCCATGAAATTGGCAATCATTCCTATGAACATGAACCCTGGATCACCGGACGCAGCACCGCCGACATCGCCGCAGAAATCGAGCTCGCTCAACAAACCATCGAAACCGCAACCGGTCGCAAACCCTCCGGCTTCCGCAGCCCAGGCTACGCTTTAGCACCCAGTCTCCTAGACGCACTTAGCTCGCTTGGCTTCCTCTACGATGCTTCCTCCTTACCAACATGTATTGGGCCACTCGCACGAGCCTATTACTTTGCAACAGCCAAACTGACACCCGAAGAACGTGAACAACGTGCAGCCCTCTTCGGATCGGTACGCGATGCCTTTCGACCTCTCAAGCCCTATATGATTCAAACGGCATGTTGCCCGCTCTTAGAAATCCCCGTAACCACCTTCCCGGGAATTCGCCTGCCAATCCACTTCAGCTACATCCTCTACTTGGCCCAACATTCTGAACTCATTGCGATGACCTACTTCCGCTCCGCCATGCTCGCGTGTCTCGCAGGGAACGTCCGACCCTCTTTACTCCTGCATCCTCTCGATTTTTTGGTTGCCGATGACTACCCATCGCTCGGATTTTTTCCAGCGATGCATATGGCCCGAGACTACAAACGCCGAATCCTCGACGCAACGCTCAAAATATATAGCACCCACTTTGACATTGTCAGTACCGGCGACCATGCCAGTCGTGCAATTGACGAACTCCAAAATCCGTCAGTTCCGGTCTTTCCCATACGCAGAACAAACTAAAAACATCCAAGGCTAAAGTCTCGATCACTTTCTGCCGATAAAGCTACCGATGGCACATGCCAACCCTCGGTGGCTTTTTGTCGTTCATCAGTAACGGACATCTCCATGATCACTCAGACGATCGCCGCATTGGCTTCGGCACTAGCCGCTACCCTCGGCGTGCTTTTTGCGCGTCTGTGGTGCCGTAGTAACACCCCTTTAGTTGATCCACCTCCACCTCTGGGAATTCCCTGGTGGGGTCTGGCTCTCGCTGCCGCCTGCATTGGAATCGAGCATTCCGTACGCCAGCCAACGATCCATCACATCCTCCTTCTGGCCGTCATCCTCTTCGTGCTTTCCGCAGCCACAACCATTGATATTTCGTTGGGCATCATTCCTGACATTTTGACGCTTGTTCCCCTCGCGGCAATCACCATCATTGCCAACCTCCAGACCGACCTACAACCAACCATCACCGCCGCAATCATCGCGCTACCATTTTGCATCGCGGCTCTCTTGTCCCGAGGTTACGGTGTCGGTTGGAGTGACGTCAAATTAGCCGCACTTGGCGCAGCCGTCCTTGGCCTTTCGAATGCTATTGTCGGGTTGACTCTTGCTTCAGCGGTTGCATTTATCGTTTCCAAACGCCGTCCGCCCCATAGCCAACCAATCGCCTTCGCGCCCTATATCGCCGCCGGCATCGGCCTGATGCTCATGATGGGCCTCTATCCCTCATCGACCGGATTCTAGGCGCAGCACTAAGGAAGCAACCGGATAATTCGCCACGACCCGTAAACAACACGCCATCGCTGGCTATTTGGGGGAACCACAATCTCATAGCCAGCACCATCGTCATCGTCATAATACCCGACGATAATGCCAGCAGATTGTGTGTAGGAATCGGGATCGTTATACCGACCAGGATCACCTGGTGGTTTATTTGGCACGATAAATTCCAAGCGCGTTCCGATAGGTAGTGGCAAATCGTGAACCATATTCATCCGCTAGTACTTGGCAACGCGGTGTCTTTGTTCCGCCCATCCCTCGCACATTTTCAAACAATCTAGAACAAAATCCAGATATCGTTAAACCCATCAGCCCTTGGACTTCACAAACGAAACAAAAATCTCCGCGATCTCGTCCTCGGTCCCCTCCCGAATAAACAATGGCTTTGAAGCACCATCGTTATCTGGACCATACGAAAAGTCCGAAAACCCAATAAATGCCTCACCGTACAATTCGAACCACCCTGGACCCGCGGCCAGCTGATAGCGATCCTCGCCCTCAGCATCTCGCGACAAATCACCAGCATAAAGCGTAGCGACACCATGACCAGTATGCTCGACGTACGCGGTGTGTACGCCTTTGCTACGCATGATTTCCGCCACCCGAGTAAGATTCACGGATTTATCCATGCTGTGCGACATCGCAAACTCCCATAACAGCCTATACCTAAAGCATCGTTACGACAGTTTAACAAAGAGTTCCCGCTTCGCGTAATCAAAGAACGCTCAACGCCACGATCTGCCAATCAAATAACCATAAACAACACCGCCTCATAACGGAACTATTCAATTTCATGACTCCGAACGAACAATCAAGCTCTTTTCTTTGATAAAAGAGAGTAAAATCGTCGCGACCGCTTCCTCGGTTCCTTCCGTAATAAATCGGGGATTCGACTGGCCATCATCGTCCGAACCGTATTCAAAATCATCAAATCCAATGTAGGCCACACCATCAAGATCGAACCAACCCGGACCTGCGATAAGTTGATAGCGATCTTCGCCTTCGGCATCACGAGCTAACGTCCCCGCGTATAGACTCGCAACACCCTTTCCGGCATGTTCCACATACGCCGTCTGTGTGCTCTTGGCGTGCATAATCTCCGCAACCCGTGTCAGATTGATTGATTTGTCGATACTGTGTGACATATCCGTGACTTTCTTATCAGGTAGATGCTTAAACGTACCCCAACAACCCACTCGTAAATCCACTACGAGGTAAACCTTTGGTGCGAAACGCCACCGCTTAAAAAAAAACTCCTCCAAAAGCAACTCAAATAAATGGGGAAAGGGAGATAATGAGAATACTCCAATTGACTCGCCACGCAGTCCTTACGACCGGTGGAGGTCCTTTGCATTCTCTCCCAGGAGGCTCTCCCCATCGTGACCATCAATCCCACCAGCAAAACCGCCCTCATGGCGCTGTCGCTCGTATCTACCATCGTCTTGGCGAATTGCTCCGGCGGCGGCAGCAGCAGCGGCTCCAGTCTACCCAACGTCACAGCCCCAATTGCAACGGCCGCCCCCGCGACCCCGGTGGTTTCGGCGAACAAAGCTCGCTTGGCCTTCACCGTCAAGATCCCGAAAAAGTCGGTTAGCTCGTCAACCGGACGCAAGATCAAATACATCTCACCGGCCACCGCATCGATTACCATGGCAATTGCGACCGTCAACGGCGCAGCAAACTCCTCGACGGTTCCCGTGACGATCGTGACGACACCCGGCGACAGTACCTGTCCCGTAACGAGCGAAACCCAGTCCGGCTTCGAGTGCATGATCACCATGGACAACGTTCCGGTCGGAACCGACGGCGTCACCGTCACGACCAACGACGTCGCGAACTCCGTGCTTTCCACCAATACGGTTACCGTGACCCCGGTGGCCGGCACCCTGACCCCGGTCAACATGACCCTCAACGGCGTCCCGGCCAGCCTGACCTTGAGCATGGCTCCCGATAGCGCCCAAATTGCAAAACCGTTCGACGTGGTTGCTGGTACAGCATCAACATTTGATGCCACCGTCAATGCCCTCGACGCCGATAACTTCACGATCATCGGCACCTATGCCGGCGGCCTTACCACGACACTCTCGACCGATGACGCCTCGGGTACGATCGCTCCGCCGACGGGCCAAAGCGTAACCTTCGCCTACAATGGCGGAACCCTCGGCGATAGCGCCTCGAACGCCATCGTCGCCCTAAGCGACGGGAGCCTTCCAACGAGCGCGCCAATCCGCGTTCAAGAACCACCGGCCGCCTTCGCACTAACCGCGACCTCCAATAACGGCGTATTCACCGCAACAAACGGCGCATATGCCTACCTCGCACAGTACAACAGCACAACGACCGTCACCGCAGCCCAAACGGGTTGGGGCATCGTGAGCGGCAATCCCTTCACTGAGACCACGACGTGTACCTCAGGCATCGTCGTGACTCCACAAGATGGTACGGACAGCTTTCTCCTCGCCTCGAACAACACGAGCGGCATCCCCTGCACCGTCACCATTACCGGAAACAACGCCAGCGACGTCATCAACGTATCGTTTGGCGCCAGCATCGGCGGCGTGATCCAATCACACGCGCGAAAGTAATAACTCAGATCGAGAGCAATTTCCACGCACGACGTTCGACGTCGTACCTACCCCATCGAGGCAGCGTTCGCGCTGCCTCTTTTTTGTTCGTGGGCGCTCACGCGCACGGCGCTCCGCGCCGATTCAGCCGAACGCGTTGGCACACGCAAGCCCCAGAAAGACGTTTTCTCGTCCTTCCCGCGCACGTCCCTTATCAGAGAGACGTGACGCGGGGAGAACGAGACCCCGTGGTTCTCATTCTGTTCGACAGTATGAAAACATATGGATTCTGATTCCCTTTCACGCGACGCACCTCATAAGACACGATTGACTTCATCTTTTTGAATGCTCCATCAAAACGTCGTCCTATTACCAACACGGTTTCCTGTATCTTCACTAAAAGCATACACTTAATCCACCCACTTCCTCATCTCGGAGTATACAAATGATCCTCAGTAACAAGATGGCACGTGCGCTTATGGCGTTGTCGCTACTGTCTACCATTACCCTGGCGAACTGTGGCGGCGGAAGCTCAACCACACCGCAAGCCTCACCCACAACCGCTCCCATCAATCCCGTCAATCCCGTCAATCCGAACTCGCTCGGCACGCTGACCGTCACTGTACAAATTCCTACAAAAGCAGCATCACCCGCCTCGTTCGCACGAACGAAGGCTGTTCGCAAGCCAAGCTACATCACAGCAGCCGTTGGGAGCATCGTCTTTACCCAAACCACCTCGGGCGGCAGCGTTCTGGGAACACCAACAGTTACCGTTCTGACCGTTGGCGGAGCTGGCTGTACATCCAGTGCCGGCACGCAGACCTGTACCACCATTCTGACCGCACCATTAGGACAAGACCAATGGACGGTCGATACGTACGTATCAACCAATGGTAGTGGAAACCCAATCTCAATCGGCGTTCTACCATTCGACATGCTCAGTGGTACCGGCAACGTCGCGAATCTAACCCTAAATCCGATCGTAAGCAGTCTCGCCTTCAGTACTACATCGACATCATGTAACGCGACTGCAATCTGTAGCACAGCATTAACGCTTCAGGCGAAAGACCCGACAGGTGCTGTAATTATCGGTGCCGATCCATTTATCGACGCAAATGGGAATCTTTTGACGGTCAATATAACTAGCTCAACCGATTTATTCGCCAAAAACACTGAAGGAACAGCAGCAAATCTCACTTTCACTAATGCCTCTGCTAATACGTTAACAGATATCCAATATCAAGGAACCGGCATCGCCGGAATTCCAGCCGTTGCCACAGCGACTGCTGGAAGTTTGTCGGCTAGCTTTACGTACACCTTGGCAGCAGGCACAATCACATCGTCGCTCGGTAGTACCCTTGCGATCGGCAGTGACGTTGGTATCACCTCCGCCAGCCTTACTGCATCAGAAGCCAACTTTCCAGGAACTTTTACGGCGACTTCGAGCGACTGCGGTTCCGTTGTTACCATTGGCGACGTAAGTAATAGCGGATCACCGGCAAGCTTCACGATAACGCAAATCGGTGCTGGTCATTGCTCCATATTGCTCAGTGATGCACAAGGCGGTACAACATCGGTAGGCGTTACCTCCACCACCTTTACGGTGCTCATTCACTAGCATCCGCGGGAAAACTAACTATAAAAGCGAGTCAAGTACAAATTACTTGCTTTTATAGTTAGACACGAAACTAATGAGTTTCAATATGAGACAATGTGTTATTCACCACCTTGTATTGTCTCATATTGAAACAATATTGTGCCCAATCACCAACCCATCTCAGAATTTGGAGCTTTCTAGCATGTCTCTCTTTAAATACGTCCTTATAGGCATCGCTATCGCGCTCGGCCTCACAGGATGCGGCGCCAAGAACAATTCCTCTCTGCCAAACATATCCGCAATTCATTCCCCTATCACAAAACCATCAACCAGTCCCGCACATCTTACTTTCCAAATCATTGTTCCGATTACACCAAAAAATGCAGACGCACACGTTCGGCACGCGCTATTCATTTCTTCTGCCACACAATCAATATCGATTCAGCAGACAACAGACGCTACGGGTTCCCAGTCGGCTGGCCCATCGACGGTCGTTACGCTAACCGCAGGCCTAAATTGCACCGGATCGCCATTGGTTTGTACAATTTCGATGACCGTTCCAAGCGGAATAGTCTATTACTCCGTTTCGCTCTTTAGCAGCACCAATGGTTTAGGTAACCTTTTAGGATTCGGAAAAGCCTCAACCACCATCGTCGCTGGAACTAATAATCTGCTCGCCATATCGATCGGCGGCGTCGTCGCCACCACCACAGCCACGCAAGTCACACCGTTCATAGCCGGAACCGCATCAACATCTGCAATCACTTTGACCGAAAAAGATGCGGCTGGAGTAACGATCATCGGCGAAGGGCCAATTGCAAATGCTACGACCAATGGCTATACGTACCAGACCGGCGGACAACAAACCAGCCTTACGGCTTCACTTACTGGTCCATCAATGAGTGCCGGATCGACCTCTATGACGCTCACTCCGACGTATCCGAATGGTGTGGCTGGATGCGGGTCGAATTTTGCATCATCCGTATCGCTCTGTACTGCCGATACGACTCTTTCAATCGCATACAACGGTCTTGCCGCACCACCGCAAACACTCACTCTTTCGCGCCCTGCAATCCAAGGCGTCACCATGACGCCCGTAACAACGACAATTACGCCGGCGCTGAACGCCATAACCGCCAGCACGAGCACCATAAGCACAATGATCAGCGGCACAACCACAGTTGTCATCAGCGAGCCGGGCTGGACAACATCATCAGGAGGCTCTACCGCATCCCCATACGGACAAACATTTACGGCAGCTTCCGTAAATTGCGGCACAATCGCAACTGCAACCGGAGGTAGCGTCACAAGCACAGGACAAACATTCACAATCACCGGCCTTTCTGCCGGAACCTGTACGTTTAATTTCTCGGAAAATACCACGATAAACACCTCGCCACACAACGGTTCGACCGTGAACGTCGCAGTCTCGATAGGAGCTCCAGCTTCATACATCTACGCCGCCGATGTAAGCCAATTCCTTGTCGACATTTTCACCCCAACCGGCGCGACCGCTACAGCAATCGCCGGTGGTGCAATCACGCAGCCCACTACCTTTGCTGCAAATTATTCATATGGGATAGCGGTTGATTCCGCGAACAATGTATACATCAGTACCGGAAACGAGATTCTAATCTATACCGCTAGCGGTATAGCCCCATCGAGTATTGCTGGCGGTGCAATTACGGGACTCTCAAGCCCACAGGGAATAGCGGTTGACTCATCGGGAAATATCTACGTTGCCAACAGCGGTGCAAATAACGTCTTAGTGTTTAATCCTTCAGGAACACCCAACACAACAATCAACGGAAACGGTATCATCTCTGGGCTAAGCACGCCCGAAGGCGTGGCGGTCGATAGCGCGGGCAACATCTATGTAGCAAACTATGGTGGAAACAACGTAAAAATATTCACCAACACAGGGGCGGTTTCTCCGATCGCTGGCGGTGCAATTACGGGACTAACCCAACCCGACGCTGTCGCAGTCGACGCATCAGGAAACATATACGTTGCCGGTCATCTCTACATCAAAGTGTTCGCATCATCAGGGGCGATTTCTGGAACTATCCCGTCAATCGTTACAAGCACTGTTCCCACCGGAGTTGCCGTGGACGCATCAGGTCGCGTGTACGCAGCCTTAGGAATCGGGTCTAATATCACCGTTTACGCCGGTGGCGCTGCAAATACCAGCGTCAAGGAAACTATTTACACTGCCGGTGGAACCATGGCTGTGGCTATTTCTCCAGGTTCCTCTCCGTATGACTTAGCAAATGGCAGTATCTTTGTTGGTAGCGCGGCGCCTGGTGGCGCTGCTATTTACTCAAGCACTGGTCTGCTACAAATGGGCTTCAACGTAGCCCCCAGCGGAATCGCTGTTGATGCAACTGGCAATATCTACGTAGCAAGTAGCAGCTTCAACACCGTTCGCATTTACACGTCGTCTGGCGCCATCGCAACATCAATTGCCGGCGGCTGCATCTGCTCGGGCCTCAGCGCACCGTACGGCGTCGCCGTCGACCGATCCGGCAACATCTATATTGCCAATGATGGCACGGCAAACGGCGATCTCACAACAAACCCCGCAAAAAACACCATAAAAATATTCACATCAAGCGGCGCGGTTGCGACATCAATCGCTGGAGGTACGATAAGCGGATTTACGAGTCCCTGGGGCGTTGCACTAGACTCTGCAGAAAATATCTATGTAACAGACACCGGCGCAAACGCTGTCAAAATTTTCACCTCCGCCGGAACGCCGGCAACATCACTTGGGGTAGGAGGTTCTATCACAGTTGCAAACCCCCGTGGTATCGCGGTAGATTTGAGCGGAAATATTTACGCCGGAAGCGGAAACACCGTTAAAATCTTCACCAGTACCGGCACACCTTCTCCGATCGCTGGCGGAACAATCACCACCGGAAGTTTGAGTAACCCACGAGGAATTGCAGTCGATAACGCGGGGAACATCTACGTAGCAAACTACGGCAACAATAAAGTCACCGTATTCAGCAATAGTACAACCCCCGGCGGAGCACTATCAACAACAATCGGATCAAGCGGCAACATCGCAAATACCAGTGCCTATGGAATCGCCGTACGATAACCGTCCGATAAACAAAACCGACTACAACCGTTGTTAAACAAAATCAATCAAAAACGAGGTGAACAACTGTCGAGTAGCCTCACCTTTTGCTATTACTAAAATTCTCGGAACAACACGCTATCAGCAACAGCAGCGGCTGCACTTAACCCTGCTTACGACATCACTCCTGCCGGCGGGAGTCTTAACGAATGGCAAATAGCATTCGATCCAACCGGCAGTAGCCACATCTGGCTAACAAGTCAGAATCAATACAATTTGAGTAGTTACCAATTACCAAACCGGAGTCCATGATATCATAAAAACCGCTATTCCAATCGGATACAATCAAACCGGCATAGTATTTAGTGCGGGTGGGACTCTATGGGTCTCTCAATATTCGCAAGGCAATTTCGCGTCATATAGCGGAACGACCAAATTAAACACAATTGGTGATGCTGGCAGCTTGGGAGACATTGACTCTCTAGCCGTATCACCGTAGAGACAGTTACGTGAGCAAAAACGCACTATCGCGAAAACCTTCGTGTCGCGGTTGAGTTTATTGTCACGTTTCATGTCGATGGCACCCAAACCAAAGGTCTTGCTCTCAACATTTCCATCGGTGGAACATCCTTCGAGACACAATCACGGCTTACGGAAGACACAATCCTCCCGATAACATTCACGATCTCCGACTATGGAACAATCGAAGCTCAGGTCGAATACTCCCAGTCTATCCTCTAAAAACCCAACTCTTCGCCTACCGCCTCCAATTCCTCGACCTCACCGCGACCTAATCCACAATATTTCTCGACCACGACCAAATCTCACCTAAACAACAGAAACAAAAGAGGCCGCTTGACAGTGGCCTCTTTTTTGCTTGAGAATCATCAACCATACCCAGGTCTACCGACCACCCATCTCCATTTCCTGTTCCGGTTCCCGGCGCTCGCGCTGCCTTTCGATCTGCGGCAGCGAGACATCATGGCCCATATCTCGCAAAACGCCTGCAATCTTCATTGCTGCCTCACGCGAATACTCCGATCCCGACGGTCCATCGCCAACCAACGTCACCGATCCCGCATTCAGCCCCGTCATAGCGATGCCGTTCAACGCCTTGATGGTTTCGGGATCGCGCAGCATAACCCGTTCCAACAAGTGCTGGCGGAACTCGGCCTCACGAGCCGCACTATACAATTCACCCACAAAAGGAGCAGCAATCGCCGGCTCCCAAGTCGCCTTCGGCATTGACCGACTAATTTCTGCCGAACGGCCAACATAAAACGCTGGCGCCTTGATCGAGTCAACCGTATCTGGCCGCGCAAATAAAATAATCACAGACCGCTTTTGCGTCGGTGCCAGCGGCATTGACATGTCCGTCATAATTACGCGCCGCGCCGAATCCACGTTGTGATCCGCACCCATACGCATGATATCCACTTCCGCTTCCCGTTCATCAACCGGCGTAGGCAAATCGCGAAACGAAAAATCTGCATCCGCACCCTGGAAACCTGGCATTTCTCGTTCGACGCTCTGCGAACGTTCCTCAAACAAACCATCGATTTCGGTAATGCCACGAGTCAGCTCACGGCGACGCTCCAACGAAACATGAGCTTCACCGCGCGGAACATCCCGCAACGGCGGCATAGATGCTAATTCCGCGACAAGAGCAGCACGCTGCTCGTACAGATCTTCATTATTGCCCTTGCCCGAAATATCGAAAACGGGGCCACGTTCGGCGAAAATCTCACGAATATCGCCGATCTCTCGATTTAACGCATTGCGCAAAATGAATACGTTTGTTTTCTCGGCAGACGCCGATTCACGAAGACGCGGCAATGATCGTAAATCCTCTTCCCGTTGACGTAGACGTTCCGTCAGCATCGGACTTGAAAGATTCCGAAGATTTTCAAATACGACGCCTCGCGACGCCAGAACCGCAGTTGCTGCTGCTAATTCACCCGTGACGTCACCCTCCCGAGCCAAGAAATTCCGCTGCAACTCCGGAGACATCTCGCTCACCTTAACAAAACTCTCACGAGTCCGTTCCAAAGTAAAACGCCGCTCCATCAGATCGGAACTCGAAAGCCCCTCTAGCTCATAAAACGATAACCGACTAGCAGCCGGATCCGCCTTTGAAGAACTTCCGCTCACACCAGAAGGTACGCCGCTAACTAACTTATCCATACCGTCTCCCTACCTATCAAGAATGATGCTATCCATCTCTCCCTATACGACCATGAGGAGAGATCCGCCTTTCGCCGATTCAATCAAATTCTCAAAATCCAGTGGATGCCCAACCCCCAAACAAGCAATCCCCTCCTGTAAGCTATCCTGCTGGATAATGGAAGAAAGCAGTCAATCCCTCTACTCCACAAACAAAAAATGACCATTTGTAAGAAGATCAGAACATGATCTGGAACGGTTATCTATCCAAAAATTTTTCACACTGCGGGGTCAGACAATTCTTGCTCATGACACCATTCCAACCATCCGATTCCCCACCAAATTATGTTGTGCCGACATGAAGCAACCATCCGCGTCGACAGCCGTGAGCATGACACAGCTGACCACAGCAACGCACCGATTTTTTCATGCCACAACCCTCCACGAGCTCGCCGACACCCTCAACACCAATATAATCACGCTTGTTGGGGCACATCCTATTAATATTTTTGCTCAGGTAGCTACCGGTCAATTTGTCGAAACAACCGACCTGGCCATTCAAACCAACGCCGCTCGGGTCGAGGACGAATTTCTACAGACCGCCATAACCCATACTAAGCACCCAGCCCTCCTAAGCATCGATCATCTTCGAGCCGGTCTGCCAATCGTCAGCATATCGGAATCCCCCGCACTTATCGTCGATATCCAAGCAAACAAACGCCCGTTTACCAGTGCCGACATCTCCGTTTTCGACATCCTTGGACTATATTTTGCCGCAGCAATCCGCAATATCGAAGTCTACGCTGAACTCGAAGCTCGCCGCGCAGCGGTCATGGATCTCAACCAAGTTAAAAACGACCTCATCGCAATGCTTGCCCACGACTTCAAAGCACCACTGACCACCATAGCCGGCCTCTCGGAGATCATCGGCCTCGATCACACGCTCTCTGACGAAAATCGCAAATTTCTCGGCATGATCAATTCTAGCGCCATGCGTCTTGCTCGATTGGCAACCGAAACCCTAACACTATCGGAACAAGAACAAAGCGCATTATACTTACAATTGCAGCAAATCGATATCGTCGCAATCATCCAAGACATCGTGCGAACTCTTAACGCCACCCGTGATATCCATCTCCGCTGCAGTCTCTCCTCATTTTATATCGATGGTGATGCCCAACGTATCCGTCAAGTTTTTGAAAACATCATCGGTAACGCTCTAAAATACTCTGCCCATGACGCGATCGTTGATGTCCAACTCCTCGAACGTCCTGGTGGGATACAGATCAGCATCACAGACCAAGGCATTGGAATTCCCGTCAAAGATTTGCCGAATCTCTTTGGCCGCTTTGCACGCGGCTCAAACGCACGAGCCCTCGGAATCACAGGAACAGGATTCGGTCTGTATCTGTCTCGCGCGATTATCGAACGTCATGGCGGCACCATCACCGTGCAAACGAAAGAAAACGCCGGATCTACGTTCCGCATCTTTTTCCCTGCTCTACCGACCAAACAACCAGCGCAAAGTCTAAAAATCCTCCTGCTTGACCAGCTCGAATCGAGCCAATCATTTATCGGTCATACTCTTCGAAAAGAAGGCTTTCACGTCAACAGCCTCTCAAACGAAAAAGAACTTTTCGACAAACTCGATCACGGCGAATATGACGCCGCAATCATTGATCCCGACGGATTACCAGATACACCAAAACAACTACTCCACCGCATCGGCAAAAGGACACCCCTCGTCCGCTTGGTCGCAACACCTGAGCCCAATCACTCCCCATGGGACGTCGTCCTCTGCAAACCATTCTTGATCAAAGACCTCTTAAATATCGTCCAACGCACAATCGCCGATCGGCGTGCTAGCAATACTCCCAAATCCTAAACCAACACCACACTCACGGCCCCCTGCATTCGCGTTCTTCTCAGACAGGTATTCACCATCACCGAATTATTGACGTCTTCCCAATACAAGTGATATGCTCATCACATCCCGCTACATCCATCGGGATAGAAACCGCCGGGAGTCGCATAGCTCCGCGGCGGTTTCTGATTTTTCAAGGAGACTCTGCGTCTTCATGCATATCCCTATCGTGAACACCGACATACCAGCTCTTACGAGGACTCCACGCTTACCGAGCAAAACAACCTGCCAATGGGATACATCATTGCGCTCGGGCCATGCGGCCTCTGCCGGCAAACCTTTTCATTCGATCCGGAACGCGTACCCTGCTTCCCCTGTCTCGATGGTACATTGAACCCAATAGGATATCAGACCCAAGTGTGCGAGACTTGCTTTGAGACAATCAATCAATTCCGCGAAGCCAACAACTTACCACGACATCACGCTCTCGATGGCGCATGGGAACCAGGACGAACCGCACATTCCTGAAATTTCTCTTTTCCAGAATCTGTGAAGCGATTTTTCCCAACGTCCAACAACGTACCAACGACATACCGCCCCAAATTCCAACACCGGAAACGGACGAGGTAACAACCGATGTTTCGCATCTATCAATTCGATCGCGACACCGCTTTTATCGAAGACGGCGTTTTACATGGGACGTTCACCGAAATCGCCAAGAGCTCTTCGCAGGAAGTCACATTTGTAGATACTCTCCCCACTGCACTTTACGGCCCAAGCCCCTACAAACGCCACTTCGCTCTGGTTGTTGAACAACGAAGAACCATCGGCACAACGGTCTGGTTCTTTCCCCACGACACGGAAATCAACCCGATGTTTGCCGATGATGCTACGAACGACAGAAAACGAAAAGAACTACTCGATGAAATCAGCTCCCGTAAAGCCAGACCCAAACCCAACCAACCAGGAATCAAACTGATCTCTAAAAACGATCTAGCCACACTCACCAAAGAAGCCAACTCGATAAAAGACGACGCAGCTGAATCTCTCAAAACCGGCCTCGTGATCGAAGTCGTCTGCAAAGTCATCAGTACCATGACCAACTATACCGGCAGCATTCGCGTCCACTTTCGCGATATCGAAAAGGTCCCCGGCACACATATCTACCAAGCCGGCTATATCAATCATCGCGAACACATTCACGCAAAACCATCCCCAACAAACATCCCACACGATCTGTATATGCCCTTGTACGCTGCCATCACCAAACACAGTTCATATCGTGGTGAAGTCTGGGTCGCCTTCGAAAACGTCAAACCATGCCCCAAATGCGGTGCTGGCTACATGATCACGTTCATCGCGAACGGCGATGAATCAACACTACGCCACCAGTGTGATCCCGTCCCCAAGAACGCGCTCCTCCCTAGCGCATCCAAGAACTAATCGAACATCACCCAAAATTCATGTCCGAAAATAAAATCCCCATCACCGTTAAAGTGCCATACATCTGACACACCAAGATGTCACAATCACAAACAAACCAACACACAAACCACTCGACATCCGAGAAAAGCAAATACCAATGTCGTCTACCACGCACATATCATCAAAACAGCGATTTACCAACACCTGGGGGAACCAAACCGACATAGGACGCCACCATGGGATCAGCTCGATTCAACTCGGCAAAATTCTGACCCAACAGGGCCTTAAAAACGGAAAACTCGCTACGGACCGTGCGATCACCGAAGGCTACGCCAAAGCGACTCCACTAGGGGATGGCACACCATTCTTCCATTGGCATCGTAAAATGGTCGAAAACCTCCTTATCAGCCTCGGCAAAACACCACTATCGTCCGTTGATTACCACGTCGCACGAATCGAAGCTGAAGCACGAGCCTTCATCAAAGCAATAGAGCGTGATGACGAAGAAGGTGGCAAGCTCTACAAATTCGGTCCCATGGTCTTGGAAGAAAGCCTCGAAAAGGTACCAACAGCGATCCGCACCGAAGTTCGACGACAAATCGAAGCCATGAAGCTCCCACTATAGCCACCGTCGAAAATTCACCCACCAGCAAGGAGACTAACTCATGACGTATCGAAATGATATCCGCTGGCCCAAAAATCTAGCCACCGGAACGCCTTTAGAAGACTGTACTCCAACCATGACTGCATTAATTGCCAACGCAGTCTGTGACCATACCGCCTATTACGGCATACTCGAAATTCACTATGTTGACGACCCAAAAACCGAAACACATCCCTTCGCCCGTGTCGTCTGCAAATCTCGACCCGGAGGATACAATCGCGCGAACGATCCCCGATACGCAGATTGGCACAAAATGGCAACCGCTATTTCTGATGTGGTCGTCGACCACAGCTGGATGTTCGGCACAATCAAACTCTTCTTTCTCAACACCCAATGTGAAGCAGAACATCAAAACTGTACCCATCCTCCGAACGCCGTTTTTGCGATGACCATCATCGCAAATCGCCTACCACTCCCATCCCACATCCAATCCCCCCTGTGTGAAGCGGGTATGATCGAACCAATAACACACGACGAAAGTTGCACACATTCATAAACTCATCGCTGTCCTCATCTCCTCGCTGCCGTGCTTTACGATCGAGCGCACGCCCGAATCAGTAAGTTCTCGTTCCAAATCCTTCCTAAGCCATAAACAATTTGCCCTATCCACCGATCTCTATGAGGAAGCACGCGAACGCAGGGTTCGTTGTTTTTACCGGGGATGGCGTTTCCATGTGGGACGAAAGTCCCGTATCATAATCACACCACTCCCTCTCACCCGAAGGGCCTTTCTCCTATGTCGACCTCGCGCCTCAACCCGAACTCCATCTGTCCGTGTGGCACCAACAAAAAGTATAAGAAGTGCTGTGAACTCAAAGGCATCGACTATCGCCTCGATGACGATACAAACGAACTTAGCCGCAACGTCACTCTCAGTAATGACGTCATGATCATGCTGAACGAGCAGCGCAGCCGATTTACGCAAACCTTTGGCCGCGAACCAGGACCCAACGATCAGCTCTTTTTTGATGCCGCACCGCTCGGACATTTTGAGCGCGAAGTTATTGAATTCCTCGAAGCAATCGGCGCCGACCCCGCACACATCTACGCATTCGAGAAAATCGGATTTATCATGAGTGACCTCAACCAGAGTCAAATCTCCGAAGAAGATCAAAAACTCTGGACCAACGCCATCGCCGAATACAACAAGGCGAACGACCGGCCTGTCGCGGTTTAACACCACCCCAAACATCGCCCAAAAAACGCAGACAGCCTTCGCTGTCTGCGTTTTCGTATTAGGCACAGGGCGCCCATCGTACAGGCAAGCGAAGTCTGCCAGGCACGCTGGCGCCGGTTCGGACGTATCCTCACCCTTAGCGCGCACGTCCCTTGCGGGGAGACGTGCGCGCTAAGGCGCGAGACCCCGTATGTATAAAAACCCAAAACTCAATACTTTCGCACCGCGAGTGCGGCACCTAACCTGTCCCTATGCGGAGCATTATGTCCATCAAAAGCAAAGCAAACTCAGCGCTTCTTGCGCTGGCGCTTCTTTCAACCATTACCCTGGCCAACTGCGGCGGAGGCGGATCTGGATCAAACCTTCCGCACACAAACGCTGTGTCAACACCGCAGCCCAACAAGCCAATCGTACCCTTTGTCCCATCCAGCACCGGATCGCTGACCGTCCGCGTGACCGTCCCAAACAAGGGCACAAGCACCGCATCGGCACACCGTAGCTCCGCCTTCCGGCACCCAGAATACGTTACGTCTTCCGTGCAGAGCATCGTATTCACGCAGACACTGGCGGGAAACGTCACCTTAGGCACACCAACGATCACAACGATGACCATTGGCGGAGCCAACTGCGTCGCGGCCTCGGACGCTCAGACATGTACTGCCGTCCTCAACGCGCCTTTAGGGCAAGACCAGTGGACGGTCGACACCTACGCCGCAAACAACGGAACGGGAACCCCACTGTCCATCGGCGTGATGCCTTTCACCATT
>Ga0182016_10002100_pt1 | contig 23668 bp, 19 predicted proteins | sample 712S2MmetaG_FD_120491 | JGI IMG/M metagenome (GOLD analysis project Ga0182016, IMG submission 120491) | Permafrost microbial communities from Stordalen Mire, Sweden - 712S2M metaG | ecosystem: Environmental > Terrestrial > Soil > Wetlands > Permafrost | place: Sweden: Stordalen | collected... | reverse complement strand
GTCAGGTGGGCCTCAATGAGCGAGGATGGCCTGCAAAGGCGTCTGCCGACATGACGGACCGGAGGCGGCTGAGCCCGCTGCGGATGCGAGATTTGATGGTCCCGAGCGGGACTCCAGTTTGCTGGTGAATCTGCACGTGCGTCAAGCCTCTTAGGAAGCACAGTTCGATCGTCGACCGCTCTTCTAGGCGCAACTGCATGAGTGCGTGCTTCAAGCGGGACCTGACCCATGCGGCGTCCGCAAGGTTACAGATGTCATCATCGCTGACTGTCACATCGTCGAACAAATGACTGGAGAGCGGCTTCGAGGAGCGCGAGACCTTGCGCAGCGCATCGACGCTTTGATTTCTCGCTACGCGACATAACCAAGCTTCGACGCACCCGTCGCGGACGGTATGCGCGAAACGCCATAGTTTGAGAAATACCAGTTGGCGGACGTCCTCGGCGATTTGGACGTCAAGGCAGGTTCGAACGGCGGTATCGAAGACCAGCCGCGAATAGCGGCCGTAAAGCGCGGCGAATGCCGTCTCGTCGCCTTCGCGCAGGCGTCCCAGCAGGTGGTCCGAGAGTGCCGCGCCCGCGTGCTGAGGCGAACGTGTAACCGCAGAAATGGTGCTTTCCTCCCCGGCGTGCTGATCCAGTCCGCATTATGCAAACTGCGGGGAATCGCCCGAGAGAAAAAGTAGCACAAGGCCGCGTTGCTGTTTATCGCGAGCCTCAGGGATTGACGAGCGCCCTCGAAGCTGCCGCTTTAACAACGAGAAGCGGGGGGCGACTCACCCGGCTAGCAGGCAGGCGTCCCAAGGTCGGATCGTCGGGGGCTTACGGTTGCGCGGGGCTACTATCGGGCCGGCCGTCGAGACTCGCTAGCACCGATCGGGCCTCGTCGGCATAGACGGGATGGAATTGGGGATTGAGTGCGAGCGCCCGCGACAGACGCCGCTTTGCGTCCGCCGTGTCGCCAAAATGCAGGGCGATCATGCCGGCGTGAAACTGGAGCCGCGGATCGTCGGTGTCGTAGCGGACCGCTTTGGCCATCGCGGACCGCGCCTCGCCCCAGTGTCCGTCCATCGCGGCGGCCCACGCGAGCGTATCTTGGGCGTAGACCTCGTCTCCCCTGACGGCGATCTCGCGGCGGGCGATTCGCAGCCCGTCGTCGAGGCGGATGCCGTGCTCGGAGTAGTAGATGGCTATGAGCCGGTCGTTGACGTGGTACGCGTTCCCGATCTGCTCGATCGCGACGATCAAGTCGCGCGTCTGCGTCGAGGCTTCCGTCATGCCGAGGCTCCTCTCGGCGTCGGCCTTGTAACCGAGCACTTCGGGGAGCGGCGTGATGTTCGCACCGCTCGTCGCTGCCTCCAGCGCCTCACGCGGATGACCCGTCGCGAGCTCGAAGCGCGCAAGCGCGTTGTAGGCGAGGTTGAAATTGGGGAACATCTCGATAGCGAGACGTTCGTCGGCGATTGCCTCGTCGTTTTGTCCCGCCGCGAAGGCCAGCTCTCCCGCGCGAAAGTGATACCACGCTCGCGCCTGCGCCGACGCCTCAGGGTAATGCGCGTCATACGAGACCATCGCCCGCGCAAGCAGATATCGGGCTCTGTTCAGCTTTCCGGTCAATTCGTCGTAGCGCGACTCGACGGTTTCAGCGATAATGGAACTCCGCTCCGCCGGTTTGATAAGCCCCAGCAGCCTGGGCACGCCCTCGTACTCGCCCAACTCCATGTCCAGACTGGCCTCGCGCGCGAGAGTCTCCGCCGAGCGCGAGGCTGGGCCACCCATGTCACGTACGTATTCTCTAGCCTGCCGGAAGCGATGTAACGTAATGAGCGGCCCGATCATCGACGCGTCGGCGAGGCCACTGTGGGGGACGACCCGCTCTTCCTGCAGCGCCATGGCGAGCGCTCTGCCGACGTCCCCGATGTCGCCGCGCTCGCGAAAGCGCTGCATATACTGTTCGGCCAGGTTACGTGGCGTCAAGAAGTCGCCGTGTAGATGCTGCCCGGCGGCGTGTTCCCAGAACGCTATTTGTGCGTCGCGGGTGAGATAATCGCGGTTGACTGCGGCCGGCGTAGGCTCTCCCGACGCGACCGCGCTGTTGGTGCGCTCGGCCACGACGAAAGGCCACGCTGCGCCGGCAGCTAGCGCCGCGACCAGGGTGACGAGCGCAACGCGCGGCCGTTTCACGTTATCCCGGTTCCTGTTGGGCGACAACCCCGGGCGACGGCCTCTCGCCGGATCGCGTGCTCGCGAAGACGTAGGCGAAGATGCCGACGAGCGATGCCACGATAATCGCGCTGACCCAGATGTCCGGCACGGGGGATCTCCAGCCGAGCACCTGCGCCGTTTCGTAGGCGGCAACGCCCATCGCCATAATCGTGACCGCCCAGATCCAGACTCGCATCGTCTTCGGGAGCGCGGACGAGCGATCGGACACGAGACGGTGCACGAGCACGCTGTCGAGGGTGTCGGTCACGATCATGCCGATGCAGAACATCGCCCCCACGAGGAGCGCACCGCCGACGCCCGACTGCACGCCGAAAGCGAGTGCGTACGTCGCGACCTGGCTCGACGTCTCGAAGCCGAATCCGAAGAGCAGCCCGATCGGGATCGCCAGAAGCGGGCTCGTCCCATTTCGCAAGCGGCGAGGCAGCAAGCGCGTCTTGATTCCGGCGACCGCCGTCCGGCCGGCCGACAATTGGCGCAGGTTCATCAAGGCAATCGCAACGAGCACGACGATGCTGATCCACGTACCGGTCGTTTCGATGAGATCGCGATTAGCCGCAAGCTTCGTACCCAGGTAGCCTACGAGGGCAGCGATCGCCAGTACCATGACGGAGTGCCCACCGGCAAATAGCGTGCCGACGAACCGGCTCAAGAGCGGCCGCCGCTCGATCGAGTTGCGCGTGAGATTGTCGATCGCGGCCAGGTGGTCGGGATCGGCCCCGTGCCGCAAGCCCAGCGCAAAGACGGTGAACGCTCCAAGTCCAATCATGCGGTCTGCACAGCGTGCGCGCGACGGAGCGGGTGCGAAAATGCGTAGCCGGCGATGGCGAGAGCGGTGAGAAGCGTGACGACGGGCGCCGAAACGGGCAGCCCCTGTTGGGTTATCCCCTGGCCCACCATCACCGAGCCGATGATGGCGATGACGACCGCGGACGCGAGCGGACCGTAGCGGACAATGCGGTCGAACTGGGGCCGCTTCGAGAGCCACGACGCGCTACGGACGACGCCGATCCCGAGACCGGTGAGCGTCGCTGCAAGACCGAAGCTGAAGAAGATGATCGCGACGACGCCGTAGACGATTGCGTTCTGCGCGAGCGCGGCGAAGAGGACGACCAGCGCCGCCGGACACGGCGCCACCCCACCGCTCATGGCCGCCCAGACAGTCGGCCCAAAACGAAGGGGTGCGTCGCCTGGGATTGCGTGGCTGCGCGCATGCTCCGCATCGTCGTGGGCGTGCGGGCTGCCGTGATCGTGGTCGTGGTCGTGGCTGTGGGCCAGCGCGTGCCCGTGGGAATGCGAGTGCGCGAACGGTTGGCGGGCAATGATTTGGCGCGCGACGGCCCGGGCCCCGATAGCCGCGATAGCGATGCCGGAGATCAGAGTGATCCACGGATAGATGGACTCGGGCACGAAGCGACCCTTGAGTAAGATGATTGCGATGCAGAGTACGAGGACGCCGGCGGTGTGGGCGATAGTAAGCGCGCCGGCCAGGATCGCCGCTTGACCCGTCGTCGCGCGAGCGCCGACGAGCGAGACGGCGAGAAGCGTCTTCCCGTGTCCGGGCTCGAGCGCATGAAGGGCTCCGAGCGCGACGGCGACGAGGAGCGTCAGGAGGACGAACACCGGACTGCTGGTGCCCTTCGCCAGCAGGTCGGAGAGTTGGTTCGATCGGATGGCGGAGGTCAAGCCGCCGGAAGGTTGCGAGTCGGCCGCCGGCGTGCGGACGCCGACGCCGCCGGCCTCCGATACGCTGATTTCAACCGACGTCAGGCTCCGCGGCGATCCAAGCAACGCGCTCGGATACGCCGTCAGCTCGTGCGTCGGCTCGGTCGCGGGGCTTACGACGACGTCCTTCCATCCGAGGCGGCCCGCGTACGTGCCGTCATCGTAGGCCAAGCGATGAGCCCTCTTGGGCTCGAGGGGCGCGCTCATCTCCGCCGTCATGTACAATGTGGGAAGGCCGCCGGCGCCTCGCCTCGTCGTCGCGCTCGCGCTTTTGACGTCGAGTTGCACGGGCAGGCCATCGATCGTCAGGCGCAGTTGTTGCGCGACGGTCGAGGCTTCCACGCGCGCCCAGGAGCCGATCTGCTGCTGCGTCATTCGGCCGCCGGGGTCGTATCCCCGCATGAGCGCAAACGTCGGAATCTCCGCCATGTCGAGGACGTAGCGGACGTTCAGGTTCGCCCGCGCGACCGTAATTCTCGACAGATGATTGATCGTGAAGTTTCCGAGCGGGTGCGCCATCGCCGGTCTGCAGCACACGGCAAGCGCTGCGCCCAGAGCGATGGTCAGGATGGGATATCGCTTCATCGTCGAGACACCTCAAGACGGGCGCTAGTTCGTCGCGACAGGCCTCGAGCGTCCGAGACCTGCCGCGACCTTTGACGTACCTTCGCGCTAGTGCGGGGGCGCCAAGTAGGGGAACGTGCTCTGCGTCTGCGTGCCGCCTTGGCCCGAGGTTACGTGCTCGTTCGTCAGGCAGTTGTTCTCTTTGCCGTCGTCCGCAGCCAGACCGAGTGCCGGGACCGTGTTGCCGAAGACCACCCCGAGCGACGTGTCGATGACGTCGTCCGTGAGGCCGCGACCGCCCCATTTGCTACCCGTCGCGCCACCGGTCTCGACGCCCAGATAAGCTGCCGGTCCTGGTTGCGACACGTCCGCCGCGAGTTCGTTCAGCGCCAGCACCGAGTGCACGACGTTGCTGATCGGCACGCTGCGACCCGCGACGTTCCTCATGAAGTAGTTGATGGAGCGCCCGACGTACACGTCATCGTACGGGTCGGAGGTGTTCGTCAACTCGTGCGTGCTGAAGACCTCAAACAGTTCCTTCACGGCGGGGCGCGCCAGAAGCTCGCCCTGCTGATACACGATCTTGCCCTTCGAGCGTCCGATTGGAAGGCTCGTCGTCGCCCACAGATGGACCAGCGTCGAGTTCTTCGCCTCGAGCGCGGTAGCCGGAATCGACAGGACGATCGACAGCACGTTGAACCCCGGCGGAGAGCCGACCTGTGTCAACGCGTTCGTCGAAGCCGCGGTGCTGCAAGCGTATCCGCTGCCAGCCGGGCCCGACGTCGAGCCGGCAGCATAGCCGTTGAACGTAGGAGTCGCGCTGCCGAGTTGATCGCCGGTGCGGGGGTTCGAGTAGAGCCGGTCCGGCAGGATCGAGAAGAACTGGAACAGGTCAAAGAAGAACGGGTCGGCCCGCTGACCGGCGAAGGCCTGAATTCCACCGGGCAGGCTGCTGACGGCGTTGAGCGGGAAGGTTGCGACCGCCGGCAAGAGCGCGCTATGCGTTCCCGTGATACCCGGCCGGCCCGGCCCGCGCAAGGTCAGCATTTGGCTCTTCCCGAGGCCTTGGGCCGTAATTTGGATGACGGTATTCTCTGGGCTCTTCGTGCCCATTGGACCGTTGACGATCTTAAACTGATATAAGACGTCGGGGTTGAAAGAAGCGCCCGGCGCCGTCGCATGCGTTAGCAGCGGGTAGACGTTCATCGCAAGAACGACGTTTCCGGCCGTACTTGGATCTGGGAAGAGATAAACGTCCGTGATGTCGCTTGCCGGTTGCTTGACGATGGACGGGGAGTCCTGATGGTCCGAACCGCGAACTGCGTGAGCGCCGTACAGAACCGCAACTCCGGCCAGAACGGCGACCGCTGCGACGGATCCGAGTGTTCTCGTGGGTAACATGGCGTTTGCCTCCTCAGAGGTCGGTGAAGGCGGGAACGTGACGTCCCCGCCAAGCGTCGGTCAAGTGTAAGAGGCGACGTGCCCGCCTAGTAACACGCTTAACGCTGCTGCCCACCGGCCGGATTGTCAGATTCGCACTTTTCGAGAAACGATCGGACCATGCGTCGCGCGGTCGTCGACGATAGCGAGCGAGCCATAACTCGCACGCTCTCCGAGTTCTATAGAATCGTACGCGTCAATGCAGCGGCGCCGTCACCTGTGGCGCTCCGAGTACGTTTCCGCTATGTAACCGGCCAACGCGGCGGCCGCCCCTACTGCGAGGCGGGCATCGCGTGGCGAGAGGCCTCGTCGCAGGTCCGCGAGACGAGCAACGACCTCGATCAGCACTCGAAGAGCCGGATCGAGTTCGAGCGCGTCGAGCGTCGACGTCGCGATATCGACGAGGCCGGCCTTCTTGGCGGGTTGGCGCTTGCCGAGCAGACGCAGGACGGTCCGGCACATGGAGTCGACCAGTTCCTTGGCGCCGTCGACGGCGGCTTTCGGGCTATCACTTGCAAGGGCAAACAACTGCCGCCCGCGTTCCTCGATGAGCGCGACGTCCTCGACGCGCGCGACTGCGAGTGACCCGGCAGCGGCACGCGCCGCCCTGAACGTGCCGTCCGCGAAGAAGAATCCGTCGCTCCCTGCGGCCTTCACGAGGAACTCCACTTTCGACTCGGCGACTTCACCAATAAGCGCCCCGAGCGCATCGCCGAGCCCTTCTAACTGCCGTGCGTCGCATTGGTCGACGCTCGCGACGTAACGGCGGAACTGCGCCCTACGCGACCCGGCCGGCCCACCCGGGTCCGTGCCCAAACGAATCCCCGCCGCGTCGAATGCACGATCGAGCTGACGGAGCGGAATTGACGCAGCCGCCTTCTCGAACTTCTCGAGCGTGGGTGCGCTGAACGCCTTCGACACGCCGTCGTGTTCGACGCCCGACGCTCAGCTTACCGCCCGTGCCCGCGACCGCGCCGCCCTGCGTCGGCGTTTATATCGGCTCGCCGCGGGGCCGCGATAAGTAAAACTTTGTACCGTCAAAGACTTTACTCGCCTGTCGTCCTCGGAGCATTGGGCAGGCCTCCGAGGTGCCGGGACGCAAAGCGCAGGGCACGCGCTCTTTACCGACCGGAGGATTGTGGACATGGGTGGACGCCGAGAGACGGCGAGCTTGTCTTGGCTCGTAGCGCCTGCGTCGCTGGCGCTCGCGGCACTGCTCGCGGCGACGGCGCCGGCCGCGCGCGCGAACGTGGTTACCGTTCGCGCCGAACAGCGGGGCCACCATCCCGCGCGCTACCGTAGCCCCGCCTCCGGCACGATCCAGCACGTCGTCTTCATCTTACAGGAGAACCGTAGCTTCAATAACCTGTTCCTCGGCTTCAAGGGCGCGAAGACCCGCGGGTTCGGCTACGACTCGACGGGCGCCAAGATCAAGTTGACGCCGATGACGCTCGCTGCGACATGCGATATCGATCATTCTGCTAACGCGTTCTTCGCCGCCTACCAGAGCGGTAAGAACAACGGCTGGAACTACGAGAGTCAAAACTGCGCGAAGGACTATCCGTATCGCTACGTCTACCGCTGGCAAGTCCAGACCTACTGGAACATGGCGAAGCAATACGTTCTCGCCGATCACATGTTCCAGTCGCACCTCGACGGCAGCTTCATCTCCCACCAGTATGCGATCGCCGCCTATGCGAATCACGAAGTCAACTTCCCGTCCTCGAGTTGGGGCTGCGAGGGAGGGCCGAGCGACGTCGTCCCGACGCTGACGCAGAATCGGACCTACGGCTCCAACGTCCCGGTGTGCGAGGACTACCAGACGCTGGGAGACTTGCTGGACGGCGCGGGCGTCAGTTGGCGCTTCTACTCGCCGTCGCTTCAGTCGTGGAACCTATGGAGCTCGTACTCCGCGATCAATCACATCTATCAGAACGGGAGCGGACCAGACTGGCTCAACAACGTCATTTCTCCCGAGACGCAGGTCCTTACGGACATCGGGAACGGGAAGTTGGCGGGAATGACCTGGGTCGTGCCCTCGTGGCAGAACTCGGACCACGCCGGGAGCGGCTCGCTATCGGGGCCGGACTGGGTCGCATCGATCGTCGATGCGATCGGCAACAGCCAATTCTGGAATTCGACGGCAATCTTCATCGCCTGGGACGACTGGGGAGGTTGGTACGACCCGGTCTTACCGGTGTACGAGGACTACGACGGACTGGGCTACCGCATTCCGCTGCTCGTCATCTCCCCCTACGCGAAGGCCGGCAGCGTAACGCACACGCAGTACGAGATGTCGAGCATCCTCCGCTTCACGGAGGACCTCTTCGGAACGGGCCAGCTTGCCGCTTCGGACGCGCGCGCCGCCGACCCGGCCAACGATCCGACCGTTTTCGACTTCTCGCAATCGCCCCGCCCGTTCAGCAGTTTCGCGCACAAGCGGTTACCCGCCCAGACGCTGGGCCCGGTTCACTATAACAAGGAGTACGGCGACTAGGCCGAACGCAGCGCCGGCCCGCGGTGTCTCCCTAGCGAGAGATGCAGTGGGAGAGACGAGCACCGACGACTTTGACCGACTCGTGCGAGACAACCAGCGCGCGGTCTATCAGATTGCCTTGAGCATCGTGGGGAGCGTGGCCGAGGCGCAAGACGTCGTGCAGGACACGTTCGTTCGTGCCCACGCGAAGCTGGACCGGTTGAGCGACCCACGGCGATTCCGGGCATGGGTGTGCCAAATCGCCAGGCGCGTGGCGCTCAATCGTCTGCGAAGCGCGAGTCGTGCGCGCAAGCGCGAAGAGACCTTTGCCGGCGAGGCGGTTTCGGTCGTCGACGTGGAGGCGCTGGCCGAGGAGCGCGACTACCAGCGGAGCGTCTATGCTGCGATCGATCGTCTCCCGGTAAAACTCCGCGAGGCCTTGCTGCTGTGTGCGATCGAAGGACTGGAGCCGAGCGAAGTCGCGCTGATGCTCGGCATTCCCTCGGGGACCGTTCGTTCTCGTCTTCACTCGGCGCGTCGACAGCTGCTGGAGCGGCTTTCACCGTGAACGACTGCGTTGCGCTGGACGACGAGATGGTCGATGTGGCGTTCGGCGCGGAGCCGAGCGAAGCGTTCGCGCTGCATCTACGATCGTGCGGGGCTTGCGCGCTAAGACTATCGCGACGGGAGGCTGTCGCTCGCCGTATCGACGCCGCCGTCGGCGCCATCGTGCGCTCGGAGCCCCCTACCGTCGCCGAGCCACCCGCGGCGCGAACTGTCGCCGCAGGTGGACCCCCGTTTTGGGGCAGGCTTCGCGCAACCCTTGCGCTGGCTGCTGCCGCGTGCGTGCTCATCGCCGCCGTTGTCCTGGCCGGCCGGCACGGTCCAATGCACGCAACCGACGTGACCGCACTCACCGCCTGGCGCTCGCCGACGAACGCGCTCCTCAAGCCGCTGGGCAGCGTGCTCGACGCGCCTCTCCGTAGCGGCGCGACCGGAGCCGCACCGCGCAAGACATCTGCTAGCAACTGGAGGACCTTGTGAATCGAACGATCGTGACCGCCGCTCTCCTGCTGTGCGCCTGGCTACCCGGTGGCGTGCGAGCACAGGAGGCGCAGGGAGCCGACCCCGTGGCTCAGGCGCTGATCGCGCCTGAGGTCGTGATGGCCCACCAAGACGCGCTCGGTTTGAGCGACGCTCAACGGAAGGCGATTCAGGACGACGTGCAAGGCGCGCAGCAACGCTTCACGCACACGCAGTGGCAGTTGGCGGCGGCGTCGGAGAAACTCGTCTCCATTCTCAAGCAGAGCCGCGTGGATCAGGGGCAGGCGCTTGCGGCGCTCGATGCCGTGCTGAATCTCGAACGAGACGTGAAGCACACGCAATTGACGCTGATGATTCAGATCAAGAACGAACTGACGGCGAGCCAGCAAGAGCGCGCTCGGAGCTTCGCGGCAGGTGCGTCGAAGTAGGGCGACTAGCCGAACGAGCGCGCGTCGTCGCGTTCGATGACGTCGATCAGCAGCTCGTCCGGCTCGATGTCGAGGCCGGTGCCGTACGCCCGCTCGAGGAAGCCGCGCGTGTGGGGGTCGACGTCGGCGACGCGGATGTTCGCGAGCAGCACGTTCCAGGCGTCGATCGTCGCCTGGTCGGCGACGGTGCGAACCTTCGCCGCGACGCCGGCCTCGGCGGCGGCCGAGGCGACCCACTCGGTGAAGTCTGCCTCTGAGATGCCGAGCCGTCGAAAGAAGAGGCCGCTCAGCGTGCGGACGTCGTCGCGGGTCACGAAATAGTCGCCGAGGCTCCCACCTGCGAGCGACGCGCGCGCCTTATCGACCGCCCGCGGAAGAAAGGCGATGCCGTCGAGCGCTTCGCGGCACGGGCGCGGCGGCTGTTTGCTGAGGTCCAGTGGCTCCATGGCGGAGTCCTGCGCCGCGCCCGACGCCCGCTCCTCGCACTCAGCCGTCGATGCGGCAGGGCGGCGCTAGCGGCGACCTAAAAAGGCAGCGTGCTCCAAAGGATGCTGCCGTCCCCGGGCTCGTTGCGCCGGCTGTCCTTTGGACTTTCCGACGTCGCGGTCATTCTCGGAATGCTCCTCGTCCTGGCGATCGTCGCGAAGGTCGGCGCGGGAGCGTTCGTCGCTTTTACGCCGCCGAACCATCTGCCCTCGGTCAGCCTCGACCCGCGTAACCTCCCCTACTACGCGGGACGGTCGACGCTACGCATGTTCGTCGCGCTCGCGGCGTCGTTCGTCTTCACGCTGATCTACGGGTACGCCGCGGCCCGCAGCAAGTACGCGGAGCGGGTGCTGGTCCCGCTGCTCGACGTGTTGCAGTCGGTGCCGGTCCTCGGCTTCTTGTCGATCACGGTCACGGGCTTCATCGCGTTGTTCCCGGGGTCGCTGCTGGGCCTCGAAGCAGCCTCGATCTTCGCCATCTTCACGAGCCAGGCGTGGAACATGGCGTTCTCGTTCTACCAGTCGCTGCGGACGCTGCCCGCCGACCTCGTCGAGGCGACCGAGGCCTACCGCCTGTCCGGCTGGCAGCGGTTCCTGCGTCTCGAACTGCCGGCCGGTACGATCGGCCTCGTTTGGAACGCGATGATGAGCTTCGGCGGCGGCTGGTTCTTCCTCGCCGCCAGCGAGGCGATCAGCGTGCTGAACCAGCAGTACACGCTGCCGGGGATCGGGTCGTACGTCGCCGCCGCCGTCGCGGCCCGCGACATGCCGGCCCTCGGGTGGGCGGTCCTGACGATGGCCGTCGTGATCCTGGTCGTGGACCAGTTCTTCTGGCGCCCCATCGTCGCGTGGGCGGATAAGTTCCGGCTCGATCAGAGCGCCGCTTCGGAGTCGCCGCAGTCGTGGGTCTACGACACGATGCGGTCGTCGCGCGTCGTGTTGCGGCTGCTGCGCGCGTTGCGGCGAACGAACGATTGGCTCGAGGCGAGGCTCTCGACGCTCACCCGGCTGCGGGTGCGGACCGCGCAGACCGTCAGCCGGCCGGCACTCGTCGATCGCGCGTACGACGTGCTCCTCATCGGCATCGTCGGCGCGCTCGCGGCGATCGGCTTTCGCTTCGTGCTGACGACCGTCGGCTTCCCGGAAGTGTTCCGCGTGGTCGGACTCGGCGCCGCGACGCTGCTGCGCGTCGTCGTGCTCATCGCCATCGCCACCGTCGTCTGGACGCCGATCGGCGTGGCCATCGGCTTCACGCCGCGGCTGGCACGCATCCTCCAGCCGCTCGCCCTCTTTCTAGCCTCGTTTCCGGCGAACTTCATCTTTCCGTTCGCCACGCTCGCCTTCATCCGTTTTGGGGTCAGCCTCAACTACGGCAGCATGCTGCTGATGGCGCTCGGCGCGCAGTGGTACATCCTGTTCAACGTGATCGCGGGCGCGGCGAGTATCCCGACGGATCTGCGCGAGATGGCCGACGACATCGGTCTCGGGCGTTGGAAGCGTTGGCAGCGGCTGATCGCGCCCGGCATCTTCTCGGCGTGGGTGACGGGGGCGATCACGGCGAGCGGAGGGGCGTGGAACGCGAGCATCGTTTCGGAAGTGGTGAGCTGGGGCTCCACGACGCTCACGGCGACGGGGCTCGGCGCCTACATCGCCGCGGCCACCGCCAAAGGCGACTGGCCGCGCATCACCCTCGGGGTCGGCATCATGAGCGTCTACGTCGTCGGTATCAATCGCGTGCTGTGGAGGCGGTTGTACGCGCTCGCGGAGAGGAAGTACCACCTGTGACCGAAGATCTGATCGTCGCAACGGCCGTCGGCAAGTCGTTCCCGACCCCCGACGGCAAGGGGCAGTTCACGGTGCTCGCAGACGTCGACGTCGCCGTCCACGCCGGCGAGGTCGTCGCGCTCCTCGGCCGCAGCGGCAGCGGGAAGAGCACGCTGCTGCGGATCATGGCCGGTCTGATTCCCGCTTCCGGCGGCACCGTGGTCAGCGGCGGGCGGCCCGTCGCGGGGCCCAACCCCGACGTCGCGATGGTCTTCCAGTCGTTCGCGCTGCTGCCGTGGCTGACCGTGATCGAGAACGTCGAGTTGGGTCTCGAGGCGCAAGGCGTGGGCCGGATCGAGCGGACGAAACGGGCGCTTCGCGCGATCGACCTGGTGGGTCTCGACGGATTCGAGAGCGCCTATCCCAGAGAACTCTCCGGCGGCATGAAGCAACGCGTCGGCTTTGCGCGCGCGCTCGTGGTCGAGCCGAACGTCCTGTTCATGGACGAGCCGTTCAGCGCGCTCGACGTGCTCACGGCCGAGAACCTGCGCGGCGAAATCGACGACCTGTGGAACGCGGGCACCTTCCCCGCCAAGAGCATTCTGATCGTCACGCACAACATCGAGGAGGCCGTCTTCCTCGCGGATCGCGTGATCGTGCTCGGCGCGAATCCGGGCACCGTCCGCGGCGTGGTCTCCATCGATTTGCCGCGGCCGCACAATCGCAACGACGGCCGCTACAAGGCGCTGGTCGAGCACCTCTACGCCGTCATGACGAATCCCACGATGAAGGTGGCTGCCGTCCCGTCCGTGGAGGGCACGAAGCGGGCCGCCGACGACGCGGCCCCGTACTCGCATCCGCTGCCGCACGTGCGCGTCGGTACGATCAGCGGCTTGCTCGAGTTCGTTCAAGAAAAAGCGGGCGACGGCGGCCAGGAGGCCGCGCGGCTCGCCGAGAGCTTGGCCCTACCGGTCGACGACCTCTTCTCGATCCTCGACGCCGCGGTGCTTCTGGGCTTCGCGACCGTGCACAGCGGCGTCGTCTCGCTCACGCCGGGAGGGCGGGCCTTCGCCGACGCGTCGATCCTGCAAAGCAAAGACATCTTCCGCGAGCACGCCCTCGAACGGGCGCCGATCGTCGCGGCCATCGCCGCGACCCTCGAGAAGAAGGACGGTCACGCGATGCGCAGCGACTTCTTTCTCGACATCCTCGAGGAATACTATCCGGAGGAAGAGGCAAAGCGCCAACTCGCAACCGCGATCGAATGGGGCCGCTATGCGGAACTATTCGAGTACGACGCCGTCGAGGGCCGCCTGCAGGGGCAGGCAGTTTAGCGGGTCAAGCGAGAATCCGCGACCTTCCAGTCGACGTTGGCGAGGAAGGCCTCGATATACTTGGACCGTTCCGACGGCTTGTAATCGAACATGAAGGCGTGCTCCCACACGTCCATGACGAGAATCGGCTTGAAGCCGGCGATGTTACCGTCCTCGTGCAGCGTCACCCAGTTATTCGATATCCGGCCCGTATGCGGATCCTGGTAGGCGATGGCCCAGCCGACGCCGCGCATCCCGCCGATGGCGGCGAAGTCCTTCTGCCACGCTTCGAATCCGCCGAAGCTCCTCGTGACGGCGTCGCGGAAGGCGCCCGCGGCGGGCGGCCCGCCGGCCGAAGCCTTCAGGTTGTCGAAGTAGTACTCGTGGAGCACCATACCGTTGTACTCGAAACCGAGATGCCGGGAGAGCTCGGAAAACGGAAGATTCGTCGGCGCGTCTTGACCCTTCGTCACGAGGTCGTCGAGCTGCTCGTTGAGGAGATTGACGTTCTTGACGTATCCCTCGTAGAGTCCGAAATGGACCTCGAGCGTGTGGTCCGAAATGCCGGTGAGTCCGGCCAGTTTCCATTTCCTCGGCGTGTACGTCTGCTCGGCTACAATAGTCATCGTTACCTCCTGGAGAGCGTCAGTTCCCAGAACCGCGACGCGATAAACCGCGAGCCGCCTGGAGGGCTACGCGTCCTCGATCTCGGCGTGACCTGTATCGCCCAACAGATCCATCTCGATCGTCTGCAGGTCGAGCAAGCGCTGAACGCGCCGCAGCACCGTATTGTCGATCTTCCCGTCTTCGCGAAGGCGAATCAGGCTCGCCCGCTGCGCGCCGAGCAAGTCCTTCGTGATCTCGCGGTATTGGCTGGTGGCGCGCGCCGCGGCCGGATTGGGAACGGTCTCGCCGAACTCCGCCCATCTCGTCGCGAGCCGGCGGCGGTGCAGTTCGAGAATGCTGTGTGACGCCACGCCTTCGCGCTCGAGTTGGTCGATGCGATCGAGCCCCGCTTGCGCCGTGGTGGCCAAGGCGAGCCGCTCTTCCGCCTCGGCAGCGCCGTCGTCCGCGACGTGGAGCGCCCTGATGAGAAACGGCAGCGTTCCGCCTTGGCCGACGAGCGTGGCGAGCAGCACGACGAACGTTATGAAAATCAGCAAGTCGCGAAAGGGAAACGGCCCCGCCACGGTCTCGAGCGGAATTGCGAAAGCCGCCGCCAGCGAGACTCCGCCGCGCATGCCGGTCCAGCCGACGATCATCACGTGGGACCAATCGGCCTTGCCGTCGACATGCTCGGGCTCGTTCGTGGCCGGCAGCAAAGCCTGCGCGAACGTCCACGCTAGCCGCAGGACGATGCAGACAGCGGCGACGGCCCCGGCCCACCATACCAACTGCCCGAGTGAATACTCCCGCAGCCTCAGCTCGACTTGATGAAACTGGACGCCCACCTCGACGAAGATGAAGGCATTCAGCAGAAAGACGACCGTCGTCCAGAAGCCCGTGAGCATCTCGCGCGCCCGCGGGAGTAGGACCGTCGGCGTGAAGCGGCTGAGAAACAGTCCGGCTGTGACGGTCGACAAGACCCCGGAAGCGCCGATGTGATACGCCGGCAAATATGCGAGAAACGGGATGATCACCGAGATCGTGCCCTGGAGCGTCTCGTCTTTGATGGTGCGCCAGGCGGTTACGGCCAGCGCTCCGGCGGCGAGGCCGATGGCCACCGACTCGACGATGGACAGCGCCAGTGCACCGGCCGTCTGCAGAAGCGAAAAGGAGCCGCCGACGACGGCCGCGATGCCGACGCCGTAGAGGATCAGCGAGGTCGCGTCGTTGACCAAGCTTTCGCCTTCGATCGTGCCGATGACGTGCCGGGGTACGCGGAGTCCGTCCGCAATCGCGGCGAACGCGACTTCGTCGGTCGAAGAGACGACCGCGCCCAGGACGAAGGCCACGCCCCAACCCATGCCGGGCACGATCGCGTGCGCGACGACCGCAACGGCGACGGTCGTCAGGATGACCAGCCCGAATGCCAACTGAAAGATCCAAAACGCGTTCGCTTTGAACTCGCTGGTCGGGGCCGTGACGCTTTCCCAATACAGCAGCGGCGGCAGGAACACCACGAGTACGAGGTCCGGCGGCAACGGGACGGTCGGGACGTGCGGGACGAAACCGATCGCCACGCCCCCGAGCAGCAGCACGATCGGGTACGCCACGTTGATCCGGTTCGCGAGCGCGACCAACCCGATGATCGCGACGAATACGACGAGCAGCGCCGCGACGGCGTTAGCTTCCATCGCTCACCGCGGTGTCGCAGGTCCTATAAGTACTCCTCGCAATGCCCGGCTACGGGCAGGGGGCCGGCGCGTTCGCCGCCGTACTGGGCGGAATAGCTGACCCGAACCCGCGGCGGCATGGAGGCCGCTTGGCGGGAGCCGGCGGCATCCCCTCGCAGCGGCAGCCGCTTGCTCGCTCACTACAACCCCGGAGCAGCCACTTTGCACTCGATTCTTCTGGCGGCTTGCTGCCTCATAAGCGGCAACGTCCATGCGAACACCGGCGCCCCGCTCGCCGGCGCCCAACTCGAACTGCGCGGCGCCGTCACGCAGCGCGCCACCACCGACGCGAAGGGCGACTTCGCCCTGACCGCGGCGCCCGGCACCTACGCGCTGGCCGCCGCGGCGCGCGGCTACGCACCGGTCACCGTTGCCGTGCGCGCCGACCACGACGTGAACGTGCAGGTCGCGCTCGAACCGCTCGACTCGGCGAAGCTGCGCGTCATCGGCCGCGTGACGGTCGACGGCCGGCTCGCCCCGGTGCAGGGCACGATGCCGTCGGTCACGGTCACGCGCGCCGACTTCGACCGCGTCGGCGACGATCAGATCATCGACGGGCTCCAAACGCTACCCGGCGCGACGTTCTCACGACCCGACGGCGGCGGCGACAACGCCATCGCGGTCGTGTCGCTGCGCGGGCCGGACCCGTCGGAGTCGCTCCTCGCGCTCGACGGTCAGTTGCTGAACGACGGCAACACGGGCGATCTCGATCTGTCGCGCTTCCCCGTTGCGGCCTTCTCCGCCGTCGACGTGACCGAAGGGCTGGGGCCCGAGGATTCCAACGGCAGCAACACGTTCGGCGGCGCGATCAACCTCGTCTCGCTGCAGCCGACGAAGGACCCGCACTACGGCCTGTCGCTCTCGAGCGGATCGTTCGGGCAGAACGAGGCGTGGCTCAACGCCTCGGGTAGCGCCGGGAAACTCGGCTACGCCGCGGCGTTCGACGACCAGAACGAGTCGGGCTACGTCAATAACGAGACCGTGCAACTCTATTCGAACAGCGACCCCACCTGCTCGCCGTGCGCGACCGCACTCGGTTCGTCGGTCGCATCCCACCTGGGGCTCGGGACGCTCACCTGGTCGTTCTCGCAGAACGCCAACCTGACGGCCCGCGTGTTTCTGCTTGGCGACACGCGCGACCAGAGCAGCGCCGTCAACGGGATCGACAAGAACGTCGCCGACTTGGGCACGCCGCAGTACGGCCAGTTCGTCGGCCCCGGCGACCAGACGTTCTCGCAGGTGATCCGCGCGTATCAGCTGCGCGGACAGTCCCCGCTCGGCGCGGGCGAATTGACGGCCGACCTCTACGAGAGCGACAACAGCGTCGACGTGACCGGCGGCGCGGCGTCGCCGTACGACGTCACCCATAACGACCACCGCTACAATGCCGGCCTCGCCTGGCAGCGCTCCTTCGACACGTCGCAGTTCGCGGTCGGCGGCTACACGCGCTATGAGGACCTCACGTTCAACGCGCCCCCGTCGTCGACCAGCACGCCGGCCACGCCTTCGGAGGCCCAGCCGCTCCTGGGGCAGACGATCAACGTGCTGTTCGCCCGCGGCGGCTTCCGCCCGACGCCCAAGTGGCGGATCGACGGCGGACTCTTCGAGTCGCACTACACCACGTTCGGCTCGAACCTCGACTGGCGCTTCGGCGCGATCTACAACGCGGACCCGACGTCGGCGTTCCGGCTGAACGTCGGTACCGGTTTCCGCGCCCCGCTGCTGATCGAGCGCTATCAGTTCCCGTACAGCCAGTTGCCGCTCGACGGCAACAACGTCTTCATCGGGCAGGGCAGCCCGAACGAGCAGCCCGAGCGCGCAACCGAGTACGAACTGGGCTATTCGCACGAGTTCTCGTCGCGCGCGACGCTCGACGTCTCGCTCTATCAGACGAGCCTGCGCGATCCGGTCGAGATTTTCTACCCGCTGGCCGCGGTGGACAACGGAACGTGTAAGAACAACTCGTACGCCAATCCGATCCCGGCGTGCGTCTCGTACAACAGTAACGTCGGCAACGCCGTCTACCAGGGCGCGGAGGTCCGCTTCGTCCAGCGCTTCGCTCCGCAGCATCTATTCCTAACGGCGATGTACGGCTTGAACGTCGCGTACCCGAAAGACCTCAACGCGCAGTTCTCCAATCCGACCTCGGGCGGCAACTTGGTGGACAACGCCCAGTTCTTGGGCATACCGCAACAGCAGGGCTCGCTCCAACTCGACTGGGCCGACCAAGGCTGGCACGCGGGCGCTGCCGCGACCTTCCGCGGCAACAACAACGAACTGAATCAGGCGCCGTTCACGCTGATCAGCGGCGAGTTCGGACGGAAAATCGGCAACGCCGACCTTTCGCTGGCGGCCACGAACATGCTGTCCACGGCGTCCGGCCCGTACACGCTGTTCGGCGCCGGCGTTCCGTACCGCGGCGTCGTGGGCGGTACCACGGGAGCGCCCATCTACGGCCCGCTGCCGACCGACGCCCTCTCGCTGTATCCGATCGGCATTCGCCTCATCCTGACCGTGAAAAACTAGCGCAGTCTCCTGCCGGATATGGCCACGGTGTCGGCTCGACGCGGAATAACGACCGGCACGTGGGTGCTGGTCGCGACGATCGTCGGCTCGTCGATGAGCATGATCGATGGCACCGCGGTCAACGTCGCTCTGCCGATCATCCAGCGCGAGTTCAACGCGCCCGCGGCGTCCGTACAATGGGTCGTCGAGGGCTATCTGCTATTCCTGTCCGCGCTCATTCTCATCGGTGGCGGGCTCGGCGATCGCTACGGCCGCAAGCTGGTCTTCGGCATCGGCATTGCGTTGTTCGCCGCGGCGTCGGCGTGGTGCTCGATGGCCGGCTCGATTCACCAGCTCGTCGTTGCCCGCTGCGTCCAAGGCATCGGCGGCGCGCTTGCGACGCCGGGCAGCCTCGCGCTCATCAGCGCCACCTTCACGGGGAGCGAACGCGGGCGAGCGATCGGGACGTGGTCGGGGTTCTCAGCGATCACGACCGCGCTCGGGCCCATCCTCGGAGGCTTCCTCGCGCAGACGATCTCGTGGCGGGCCGTCTTCGTCATCAATCTGCCGCTCGCGGCGATCGTGCTCGTCATCTTGGCGACGCGCGTGCCCGAGTCGCGCGACCCGTCGGCCGGACGGCACGTCGACGTTGCGGGTGCGGCGCTCGCGACGCTCGGCCTCGGCTCGCTGGTCTTCGGACTGACGAGCATGCAAAGCGGCGAACTCGGCGCGCCCGCCGTCGCCTGGTCGGTTGCCGGCCTCGCGTTGCTCGTGGCGTTCGTGCTCTTCGAGCGCGTCGCCAAAGAGCCGATGATGCATCTCGAACTGTTCGCGAACCGTACGTTCGCCGTTACCAACTTCTACACGTTGCTGCTCTATGCCGCGCTCGGCGGCAGCCTGTTCTTCGTTCCCTTCGATCTCATGAACGTCCAGGGATACACCCCGTCGGAGGCCGGGGCCGCGCTGTTGCCGTTCATCCTGATCATGTTCGCGCTGTCGCGCTTCTCCGGAGGGCTGGTGGCGCGGGTGGGCGTGCGGCTGCCGCTCGTCGTGGGCGCGGCGATCGCCGGCCTCGGCTTCGTCGCGTACGCGACGACGGGCATCGGGAAGTCTTACTGGGTGTCGTTCTTTCCCGCGGCGGTCGTCCTCGGCTTCGGCGGCGCCGCGTTCGTCGCGCCGCTGACGACCGCCGTGATGGGGTCCGTCGGCGAGGGCCACTCCGGCATCGCGTCCGGCATCAACAACGCGCTGGCGCGCACGGCCGGCCTGATCGCGATCGCCGTCCTCGGCATCGCGCTGGCAGGCACGTTCGAGGCCCGTCTCTCCACGCGCTTGAGCGCGGAGAAAGCGACGGCGGCAACGCTCGCCAGCGTGCAGCGCAATCGCGCCCAGATCGTCGTGGGCCGCGTACCGGACGACGTCACGGACGGGCATCAGCGCGCCCTGCTGCAGCATGAGATATCGCTCGCCTACACCGACGGCTTCCGCGCCGTCATGCTGATCTCGGCCGGGTTGTGCTGGCTGGCCGCCGGGCTCGCGCTGTTCGCGCTGCCCGCTACCGGGCGCGGCGGTAGACGCGCAGCCCGATCACAGCAGGCGTAGATAGCGGGCGGCGGCAACGCGATAGATGGGATCGTCGTAGACGCCGTCTTGCGACCACGCGGTGAATGCAGCCTTGACGTCGTGCTCGTCGTCGGAGGCGACCGCGGCCGCGAGCACGTCCGGCCACGCGGGCACCCGTGCGACATCGGCCGCGAACGTGCGATCCTCGGGAATCGCCGGTGTGCCGGCGCTCGCGTATGCGGCGACGTAGGCGCGCCACAGCGGCTGCAGCAGCGAATCGGCGTCGTCGGCGAACGGCAGCACGACGCGTAGCGCGTGGGTCGCCGTCATCGCGTGCAGCAGCGTGAAGTCGCTGGTCGCCGCGAAAGCGCGCGCGGTAACTCCCGCGAGTCGCCCGACGGAGTCCGCGTCGAACCGCGGGCGCCCGCACGCCGGCTCGAACTCGGGCTCGGCAGCGATCGCCGCCATCCGGTCCGCGATCAAGCCGCGCCGGCCGATGCGTGCCGGAACGCCGGCAAGCAGCGACTGCGCTCGCAGCAGCGCAGCGCTCGCGTCGAACGGTTCGGCGTCTGCTTCGACGTGCTCCGCCGAGCCGAGATCGACCCAGGCATGGCGCCAATAAACGAGCCCCGCTGCAATCTCGGCGTCGTCGCCGTCGGCGAGGCCGTATGCGACACGGATCAGCGCGTGGAAGGCACCCGCGCCGATGCCGCCTGCGAGCGATCGCAGCTCCTCACGTAGGACGACGCCGCGGCCGTCCGCCGCCAGTCGCCGCACCATCGCCTCGCGCGCCACGAGTTCCGGATCGCCGGCAGCGAGAGGGCGCAGCTGCTTCTCCGCGACGTACGTTCGGGTGAAGTCCTCGATGCGCTCGGCGCTCGCGCCCATTCGGCGCAGCGCCGAACGCGCCATCGGGAGATGGTCGGCCAGTTCTCCGCCGTATTCGGCCGAGTAGTTGACCCTGTCCACTAACCGGGCGCCGACGGCCTTCGCTGCGCCCGTGTTGGAGCGACGTACGACAGGGCCGCGCGATCCCAGCCGGCGGCGGTCACGCACTGCGCGTAGAGCGCGTCGAGGAAGGTGCGAAGCATTGCGGACGGGTCGGCGGCGGCGCGGACGATGTCGTACGGCAGCACCCACTCGCTCAGCGCCGTGGACCACGAGGCCCCGGCCGGTGCCATCGGCAGGTTCTCGGCGCCCGGCGGCTGCGGAAAGATGTAGCCGTAGAACGTCGGCGCGCTGTGCTCGTCGCCGCAGTACAGTCCGACGTTCATCAACTCCGCGTCGAGGTCGTACTTCATGAGGTAGCCGCGGTCGGCCGGCGGCGCGACGTGCTTGCCGCTGAAGAGCAGCAGCGTCACGTCGAGGGCGCCCCACCAGACTTGAATGCCGTTGCGGCCGAAGAAGTGCGCGCGCCACTCGTCGAACACGCCGGCCGTCGCGGTCGCTGCCGTAAACCACCGTCGCACGGCGGCGGGGTCGTACTCCGCCGGCCGCCGGTCCGCCGGCAGCGGCGTCGTGTCGGCGACCTCCTGCGGGATCGGGGAGATGGTGCACTCGACGTCGAGCGCGCGTAGCGCCGCTTGAAGATCGGCGTAGACGTCCGCCACGCTGCGCGGCGGAACGAGTGCGATGCGGCGCGAATCGCCGTTGCTCCGCTCGACGATCAGTTCCGACGAGAAGACGTCCAGCGACGCCTCGACCGACGTCCCGCGCCAGGGCATCGGCCCCGTCCCCAGCCCCCGCGCCGACAAGAACAGAGCGGTGAACATCCAGTTCGGCTGAGCCGGGGACAGCGCGACGCGCAGCTTGCCCAGCATCTGCAGGTACAGGTGCAAGCTCCGCTTCGTCGGCGCCCACCCGGCGACGTGGACGTCCGGCCACACGGAAGCGTCTGCTGGGTCGTTCGTCACCGGCGGGTCCTCCAGGCCAGATGATCCGTCAGTTCTGGACGAACTGCCAGACCGTGTCGCCGTTCACGACCGCGCCGTTGAGCGGGGAGCCGAACGTGATGCTGTGGTTACCTGACGCGGCGCCGACGTTCAGGCTCCAAGGCGGACAACCGGAGGGCGGCGCCGACGGACACTGGTCGTCCGTGTAAAGGCCGTAGACGATCAGCGTATACGTGGCCGACGGCCGGAAGGCCGTACTCGTGACGGTATCGGTCGCCCCGGTGTTCTGAAAGGTCGCGCCGCTGCCATGGGTCACCGTGCGCGCCGTCTGCATGTAGAAAATGGCGGTACCGCTCGGCGGCGGAGGGGCGCCGAAGTTGTTGGTCGTGCTGCTCGTCGCCAGCCAGCGATAGGTCGTACCCGTCGTGGGCGGATAGACGATCTTGCCCTTCCAGCCCGCACATGCCGGCAGCGCGAATTGTCCGCCGCCTGCCCGGATCATCGCATGGGCCGCCGTATCGCAGGCGTCGAATTGCGCGGTTCGCGATAGCGCCTGGGCGGCGATTTGCGACGACGCGGGGATCTGCATAGGGGCGGAGCTGCCCGCACACCCTGCCAGGAGCGTGGCTGCGAGGAGAGCGGTGTAGCGCGGCATGATTCTACCTCCACGGACGTTCTTCTCACCCGACCGCCCGGCTATCCTGTCCCCAGAGCCGACCGGTCTCCTTTCAGGTTTTCTTCAGGTTTAGGAGGGACGCTGGCGGAAGTCGGCTAGACCGGCCTCCGGCACTGTGAGGTTCTCCGTGTTTCGATATCGCTTTGTTGCGGCGCTTGCCATTGGGTCGTTCGTGGGTTTGCCGGTCGCCGGCGGTGCGCACGCTACCACGATCGACGCGCCGAGCGTCCCGCGCGACGTCTTGTACGTCTCCGACTTTGCGAACGACGACGTGCTCGCGTTCGACGCGAGCCCGCGTGCGAAGAACCGGCAGCCGCTGCTGACGATCCCCGTCGGCGCGCATCCCAGCGGCCTCTGGGTCGATCGGCACGGCGTCCTCTACGTCGCCGCCTACGAGTCGGTGCTCGAGTACAAGCCCGGCGCGACCGCGCCGTTTCGCACGATCACCGACGGCGTGACCGGTGCCGTGGCCTTGACCGTCGATGCCGCCGGAACGCTTTACGTCGTCAATCACTCGGGGCAGAACGTCACGGTCGTCGAGTATTCCGCCGGCAGTCGGCGGCCTGCCCAGACGCTCACGATCACCGAGCCGGACTCGCTGTTCGGATTCGCCGGCGGCATCACGTTCGACGCGGCCGGCAACCTCTACGTCGCGGCGACGTTCTATCCGGAGGCGAACGGCCGCGTGTTCCGGTTTGCGCCCGGACAGACGACCGGAACGGATCTCGGGCTCTCGGCGGTCGGCAGCCAAGACGGCCTTGCCATAGATGCCAAGGGGAATCTGTACGTCGGCTACTTCGGGCCGGTCGAGGTCTACGCACCGGGGGCGACGCAGCCGTCCGCCACGATCGGCAAGGAGAGCGACTATCCGTCGTTGTTCGCGCTCTCGCCGCAGGGCGTGCTCTACGAGCCCGTTACAGCGGGCATACCGTCGAACTCGTCGCTCGTCGAGTTCGGGACCAATCCGTCAAAGCAGGTCGACCATATCGGTGGTTTCTTCTCAGCGCCCGTCGGCGCGGCGGTTCGTTCGGCGGCATACTAGCGCACAGGTACGGGCCGGTTATCGCGTCCAGCGCTCGATCAGGGCGGCGTGCCGCGGGAACTCGCGCGACAGCGCGTCGCGCGAGGCGAGTTCGAACTCCTCGAACGTGAATCCGGGAGCGACGTCGCAGCCGACGAGGGCGTAGCCGCCGGGCTCGGCGACGTGCGCGGAAAACCACGACCCGGCCGGCACG
>Ga0182016_10002099_pt1 | contig 23688 bp, 17 predicted proteins | sample 712S2MmetaG_FD_120491 | JGI IMG/M metagenome (GOLD analysis project Ga0182016, IMG submission 120491) | Permafrost microbial communities from Stordalen Mire, Sweden - 712S2M metaG | ecosystem: Environmental > Terrestrial > Soil > Wetlands > Permafrost | place: Sweden: Stordalen | collected... | reverse complement strand
TAAACTTGTTCCCTTCACACAGTTTTACATCAAACTTAGCGAAATTATTCGTCTTCTGGATCAGAACTGGCTTCCAAATCGGCCGCATCATCGATCCCCAAAGCTTCTCTTTCCGTCAACTCCAAAGGAATTTTCACGAGATCGGTGGTTGGAGTTGCGCCTTTCAAAACGGTTGGAATCACATCGATGACAACCACCTTCCTTTCTGGAGGAGCTTGCACATAGCCACGAGTTTCGTTAGACATGACGGCGGCATACTTGTCGTAACCTGGCAAAACAGCTTTCATTTTCTACGCCTTTAACAGGCGATGAAACAACTTTTAGACCCAATTTCTCCCGCATGGCTTGAATTCTTGTTTTACGAGAGATTTCCAAATTAGATCTAATCTTCGCTCTCCTCGTCACCCTCCTCTTCTCCCACATAGTCTGGATTTTGTCCTCCTCCTTGTTCGGGCAGGAGATTCTCTTTGCGTTCGTCCAGATTTTGCAGATAGACTGGCTGCTTGCTGAGCTCAACTTTGACCGGCTCGACTTTCAAGTTGTCGCGAATTGCTTGAATGGTGCTTTGCGTATCGATCTTGAACAGGGCTGCCACATTGTTCTTAATCAATTCCAAACGAGCGGCGTCACCGGAATCCATCTTGAGAACGCCTTGTGCTACGATCAATGATTGAGCACGCAGATCGTTCATGTTTCCATTCACAAGTTTGGACTCCTCTCCTTCCAGAATGGGAAGAGCAGCAGCCCACGCAGGGCTAAACCCGATTTCTTGTGTGGCTTTGAATGTACCGCCGAACTTCTTGACAGCAGGAGTGTTTCCCTTCTCTCCAGCGAAACTCTTGCCGGCTGTCTCCAAGCGTTGAGGAGCTTCGACACTTTCTGTATCCACGTCGTTTCCTGCCGCCATCTCTCCGAGGAAACTCGGCTTCAGGTAGGTTGAAAACTTGAGCCAAAACTGGGGCATCACTTCTTGCGTCAACCAGGCTACCAGATCGCTGTTCCTGGAGCTCAAATTGGTTGCAATCTGGAGACCGCTCGCACTGAATGCCTCAGCATCATTGGCAGTAAACCAGTTAACCAAAGGTGGCTTCGCATCAATAGCCAAACGGACCTGACCACCAGGAAACAAGACGCCTCCCGGAACGGTTCCAGTGACCATGCTCGTTTTGTCATTTTCTTGCAAAACCAAGCGCCTCGTTCCGATGTTCAGAACAGATTTCACCTTGCCCTTCTTGGTGACCTTCTTGTTCTCTTCATCTGCTCCTTGCGCGCCGGCAGCGATACGGAGATACCTTTGAAGATTCAATTTGTTGGAATGATTCTTCTTATTCTCGTAATACGCTTTGTTCTCCGCCAGCAATTGATCGACGAGTGCATCCGTCTTATCCTTCTTGAGCTTCTCGTAAAGCACCTGGGTTTCCTTCGCCTTGGAAAACTTGGGACCTTCCGGTGGAATCTTCTGGACAGTCTTGGAAGCAACTGCGGAAGGCTTACTTGTAGTTCCTTTGGGACCACGATCAGAAACAGCCTTGACCTCCGGCACGCTTTTCGATTGTGTCGATCTGGAAGGACGATCAGAGGCAGCCTTGACTTCCGTTTTGAAACTCTTGGAGGAGGCTGCTGGTTTCTTCTTTGGTTCTTCTTCTGCCGCCGGTTCGATTTTCTTGGAGGGTGCGACGATTTCCATCAAGGTCTTTGTGAAGGGTCCCTTCTCGTACGCTTTGTGCCTCTCCACGTTTTGAACCACGAAGCTTCGACAGAGGGAGACATCAACGAACACCTTGTCTATCATATCGAGATAATGCCAGAGATTCTTGCTGTAAGCCTGATCGGCTAGAGTTGACTTCAGAATGTTGCCTCTGAGAGCCGTCACGAAGGGTTTCTCTGCGCCTGGCAAAGGAGGAACCAACTCACCCTCATACTTGTAGGCGAGTCGTTCGCCCTCTTTGAGCTTGAGTTTGGCCACGACGAGATCTCGAACTGTTCCAGGAGTGTTGGCACGATAGAGGAAAAGCCGGAGTCCGGCCAGGAAAAACTGTTGTCCAGTCTCTTCGGATCCCAAAGCATCTCTCACTGCTGCAAAAATCCTGGACTCGGGCAGGTCCAGGAGGACAACTCTCCAGTTCTCCGTCTTGATATCCACTTCCTCATCTTTGGGCTTGAACACTGTGAAGGTCTTTCCGGTCGGCGGTACGATAGCGTTATACAAACCATCCGGATTCAGAGAGGCAGGAATGATGAGGGTGGATTGCGTTCCCTTGATTCTACCTATGGCTGCTTCGACATTCTCAACACTGAGGTCGACCAATGTATCTTCGAAGGAAATGTACAGTTTGCCCAAAACTGCGGCAGCTATCGTTCCCGCTAGGAACTTCAGCTTTTTCTCATCCGTGTTAACCGCGACTGACATCCTAGTCGTTATTTCAGGTTTAAACTAATCTGAACAAAAAATTTCAAATTCAATTAAAGAATTTAGCTTGTAAAGGTGAAATTCTCTTCGAAAGAGCTTGGAGGAACCAAATCTACCATACAAGATGACGGTCAGGAATTCTACCTTCCAGATAGCCTTGGTGATTACCATCGTGGTGGCTATTCTGATCATCATCTATGCTTCTTGGTCGTTGGCACAGCTGAATCGCACCGTGGGAGATTCTTGTACTTGCAGTGGAGTGACAGATGTTGAACTCAACAATCTCAAGATGATGTCCGTCCTGATTTTGCTGGTGGGAATCGGCATTCTGATTTATGCAGTCATCATGCTGCTCTTGCCCATGGGAGACAGAAGTGTCATCGTCATGGATCGCGAAGGAATCACCGAAAGGCGAGCTCGTCGTTCCTTCTGAGTATACGTCTTGATCTGCAAAAGATCGCGACAAGTTATCAATCTGTTAGTCTTTCATGTAGAATAACTGAATGATTACTTTTCGAATAGCGAAATGGAGTCCATGTATAAGACAACAATTGAAAACCTGACGATCACTTTGTGAATAACGAAATGGAATCTGTTGGTCTTTCATGTAGAATACCTGAATGATTACTTTGCGAAGAGCGAAATGGAGGACAACAACTGAAAACTGAATGATTTCAAGTTTGTGGATCGAAATGGCTTCCATCTGTCCAAAATGTCGTCGCAAACATGATGGTCCCTGCAAGAAGCGATGGTGTATCAAATGTGGAGATTCCTTTTATGGACCTTATATCTTGCTTTGTGAATCTTGCGAGCCAGAATCAGCGTGCACTCTTTGCCAAATCAAAGGAAAAGGCTTCATACACTTCAATACTGCTCTCATAACGTGCAAGGGTTGTTCTTCCAAAGTCTAGGTTAGAGAAACTCCACATTGAATCGCAGAGTTGAAATCATTTGGTTTTCAAATCGAGATCCTTGTTGGATCCAGGTTAGAGAAACTGTTCGTACTGCTTGGCGTAAGAAATGATGTACTCGGTCAGTGTTTCGCGACGTTTCTTCAGTTTGGCCATAGCGAGTTCGATCACCTGATCCCTCGTAAAGTCGGGATTGGAGAGTCTCAAATCGGCATACCAGAAAGCCCACGCCTGGCAGAAACCATCGATCTTTCCTTCGACGTTGCCTTTGGATAGTTCACGTTCTTGTGATGATTGAATAGAAGATGGACACCAATCGAGGGGTGATAAGTATTCCATGGCGAAAGTCTGTCTGAAGAATCTTTCGAGACTATCATCGAGGTAAGATTGATTCTCAGTGTGAGACTTTTGTGTCGCTACTTCAGATCCGAAAGCCGAATCGAACCGTTCTAAAATGTTAGTGTTCCTGTCGTAGAGAAGCATGTTCGCATGAGCTGTCGTATTTTTACCTCTACTGATAGGAAGCTCGGATTCTACATTGATCTTGACTTCATAATCAAAAATGTTGACTCCAATTAGTACGAATTTCAATTCTGCACATTTGGTCACTTGAGCAACATAGTTGCTAGGAACTTTGAAGTACGGAACAGAAATTTGATGTTCGAACTCGGAGCTCTTGAACTTGGGCGACGTCTTAACTCTAAAATTTGAGAACCAAAGAAGCTCCGTTTCGATTTCTTGAGCACTGAAAGTACGTTTCGCAACTTTCTCCATATACTGAAAATCTCTCGAATTATAATGGTAGAGGAATGCTGCTATTCCAAGTAGTTGGATCTTCTTGATTGGACATGGTCTGGCTGCGAGAGCTTCCACGATACTCACAAAGACTCTCGCCATGATGTCCAACTCTGGATCAATTTTTGTGAAACGGGAGAGTTTCCCTTTTGCTCCCATGTCAAGTAAAATACCGACTAACCAGGGAAGCATCTTGTTGAGCATCTTGGTGGTAACCGTAGTACCTTCTTTGGTTTTCACTCCTCGAGGCATGTTGGTAGCCAGAAGAGTGATCTGATCGGGTACCATCCAATTCAACTCTTTGTCCCTTCCTCCGCTCAAAACCTCGCAGTAGTTTTGATGACGACTAGCTAAGAAATTGATTTGAGCTTGTTGAAATCGATCAGTTCCTTCAAATGATGTTTTCTTCGTTCTCCACGATGGTGTTGGCATGGGAATCGGCAGCTTGAAGCTCTTTTCCTTCGCTTTGGCTGACAAGAGTGTGAAAGGAAAGTCCTCCACGTAGAAAGCTTCCGGAGTTACCCACGTGACATTCAGATTGTATCCTTTCAAGCGAACTGTCTGATCTTCTTCGTTGTAGTCGATTTTGTTCATTAAAGGATTCTTTCTGGATTGCTCTTCGGAAACAAAAGTATCGTACAAGACGTCATCTCCCAAGTCCTGCATGAAATCTCTCGTGTTTGGATCAGGAAGGACAATTCTTGTCTTAACTGGTCCAACTTCTCTCAATCGATCATAGAGATCATCTTCTGGAAATCCGTGAAGCAAGTATTCGATCATCTTGTTGATATGCGGTTTGGATATGAAGCCATCTACGTAAGTAATCTCCAAGTCTCCATACTGAAAAGTCTCACCGACCGGCACATTTTCTATAAATCCGTTCTCCTCTTCGACATTCCCCTCGCTCCAAGTATAGAACAAAGTGTTGGCAATCTTATCGAGTACTCTGTCCCTGAATTGTTCAGCAGTGGTGTTGAAATGTTTGAAGACGAAAGGTTCTGTCTCTGGATTGGTCACGTAGTAGTGACCATCGTCTGAATTTTGCCGTATCCAAGCTTCGATCATTTTAGATGCGACAAGTTTCTTTTCGTGACTCAGACTTTTTGACATCAATTTGAACAGAAAGTACCCAAACGAGATTCTTGTCGAATCGAGTTTTGTCACGGCTGCAGGAAAACCAAGCCAGCGTCAAGAAGTTCTTGCGCACAGGCATTGTCGTTAGGACCTTCTGCTTTGTCTCGTCGACTAAATGTGCCACCTGACAGAAGTAGCAGAATGAAATCGCCCTTGCCATTCCCAATGACGAGATTGATGTCAACTCTTGTGAGAGCAGTTGTAAGATCGATATGAATCAAACGATGTTCAATTGTGGCTTCTCCCTGGTGAAAAAGTGTGACTTGCGTGGCGAAAGTCATCCGACCACAAGGTAGAGAAAACAACCCGGCTCCAATATCGACTCTCAACATGTTCAAAAGAAGATAAGCATTGGGATCAATAGAATGAATGATGTCGAAATCGCTATTGTATCTTCTCAGGACTTTACCTTGAGAAGCATCAAACTTACTATACTTGGGCATCGTGGCAGACATGAGAGTTTCCTCCGCTGGCGAAAGAGGGTACTCTCTTAAAGTATCCATGGCGAAACAACTAGGAGGAACTTCGCGAGAACGAAAGAAGATCGCTTCGATTGGTCTCATGATTCCAAAAAGAGTTTTCTTTTTGCACTCTTCTTCTGACCAAAAACTCGGAGTCATAAAGCTTCTCCCCTCACGAACAAAATGGATGCTCATGCGATTTCGCAGAAGGCAAACGGAGGTGGACATCTCTATGAAGGTAGCAAGTATGCTCATTTTAGCCAAATCACGGAACACAACAAGCATCTCTTTCCGCTCTTCCCTCGAGCTCAAGGTGAAGTGATCATTTTGGAACCAGGTGATTGTCTCTTCATACCCAAAAAGTGGTGGCACTGGGTCAAATCGTATGCATCTTCAGACGTGCATGGTGAAAACAAACCTAGGTGCCTTTCAGTCAACTTCTGGTTTCCTTCCTGCGAGGACGAAAAGCAAGAACCCTGGAGAGACTTTCCGAGTTCTTTCGACTTCACGTCCAGTCCTCCCAAAAATCCAGACCTTTCGAGCGATGTTGAGATTTCTTTGAGTCGGAGCGAAGAATTTGCCCTTGGTTTTGGCTTTTTGAACTCGCCAAGTCCCGACATTTTTGCTCTTGGAAGAGATCCGAACGAAGGTAAAAAGTCTCAACCCGTTTCCGGAGAGGCGTCCTGTTCGACCCAAAAGTGGAAAGTCTTGGGAGACAAAACAGTCCCTCTCAAGATTTCTCACGCTATTGAAAATTGGAACGCCTTCAAGAACTGGATCGACGACTACCTGATCGAGAAAATTGATCCCGCCATTCCGGAAGGCTTGTGGCTTTTCCTGAACGAAGGCGCATGCGCCAAAAGGATCTCTCTAGCAGATTTCATTGCACGATACGCTCCGGATCGAAGACAAGACAAACAAACTGTTTCAACATCGAAAGAATCTGACGAAATCTACGCATACCTCATTACGCCTTCCGACTATGAACCTCGCAAGGAAAAGCACAACGGTAAAATTCTCGACATTCTGAAGGATGACTTTCAGGTTCCCTTTCCGTCTGAAATGGTGGGAGCAGATGCGAACTTCTGGATGAACTTTGGAAGAATCGATACGGGACTCCATTATGACGACGATGATGGTCTTTTGTGTGTCGTTAAGGGACGCAAAGTAGTGACTTTGTATCCTCCCTCAGATTCAGCATTCTTGTATCCCTATCCGCTTCAACCAATCAAACTCGATGGTCATAACAAGGTTTTTCACTACAATCTCTACATCGAGTTGCCAATCGAAATAACTAGGGAAGAATCCAAATCGCCTTCCGAAAGAAATCTCGTGACGAGTGCTCAGCTTCTTGAAGTGACCTTGCAAAGAGCTCCCAACGTTGCTCTGGTTGCTCGCAAATTACAAGACAAGTTTGGTGCTGGTCGTATCGTCTACGGTATCAAAAACATGAAAGGCGTCGTGAAGTACGAATTTTACTTCTATGGTCTCGACAAGTTGAAGCGAGTTGCGCCTGTCAAAGGATCATACTATGCTTCTTCCGAGTGTAACCAAGATTTCAAGATCCAGGAAACTCTTGCCGACCTCTTTCCGAATGACAAGTATGACTTCAGATTTCTCGACAAGACGAATCTCTGCATTTGGTCAATTGATCTGACGGAGGAAGACGTGTTGAATCAAAGTACGCCTCACTTGAATCTCTACTACGCGTGTGAAGATAGCCTCAACATTCCGATCATCCTGGCAGAGAAAACATATCATAAAGATGGCTCCATCAAGTTGCGATCAATTTCATACACTGGTCGATACGACAAGATCTTGCAAAACGTGAACGTCTTTCGTCTCACCTGTCTTTCAATCGGTTTGGTCGATCATGATATCATCCGTTTAATCAACTTCATGAACACATATTTCTACAAATCGGAGTTCATCAGCATTTTCAACAAGGGAACCGAAGTTGGACTCTACTTTTATGGCATTCCGTACCAACCTTTCGTCGACTTTCTGATCAAGTATGATTATCCAGTTGGCCTCATCACGCTGGTTGTCGACCATCCTCATGAGATTTCTCAGCTCAAGCTCGAGGTGGGCTTCCATTTCAACAAAGCTGTTGGTTCGGCTGCAGATTCTGCAAGTGAACCAACCAGGAGTGCCTTCTATGGACTCTTCTGATGAAACGTCTCGATCTCTACAGATCTTGACAATAGTTCTTCCTTCTGGTTTATGGAAAGCAAGCAACAAGTTTTAGTCTACATTTCATCTCTGTCATAGAAATCTGTGCCAGGAATTCTGACCAACTTGTGTTGGTTCTTGGGAATCTTTCCGTTTCCAAACTCAAGGTGATACAAGGGAGGCGGATAGCGTTCATTATTGAGAGGATTTGCGCCTTCAATGAGAGATCCCAAACGTTTGTTCAGATCGCCATAAAAACCGTAGAATAGCTCGGAATCATACTTCTCACCACTGTTATGATCAAATAGAACGTAAGGATATTTCTCACTATCATACTCGATGTCGAAAATGAGAATGAAACGATCGTAAATCGCTCTGGCCATCTCTTGAGCTCGCATGCCTGCTTGACTTTCTGGATCCTCGCCGGAACTAAAGATGTCACCCACGACGCCGAGAAAGTTGTTCTCAAACGTGTCGCGAGTTGTCATGATTGGTGCTAAGACATGAATGCGAGCATGTTGATCGAGCAAGAAGGTAGCCAAATCTGGAGCTCCTGCGATTCTTCCCGAGAGATGAATGCCCGAGCGAACGAAGTCATCAATGAAGACAACGTGGTGACAAGTCGCTTGCTCTCCCGTGATTGAAAAAGATTCCCAAAACCGATCGACAGAATGATGTTCCCAACCTTTTTTCTCCGCAACTCGACGAAAGATGTAAAATAGCCAAAGCTCACTGGCACTCTGACTTGCTTCACTAGGATCAATTCCGGTTGAAACCAAGAAAGAACACGCACTTTGAGACATGGTATCTATCAAACGATCGATACAGTTAGCCAAAGCATGAAGCCATTCATCAAAGTGGTACTCAATGTATCGCATTTGATCCTTCAAGTATGGTTCAGCTAGTGACATCCATCTGGCCAATCTTTGTTGGTCGACATGGTATTCTCTTTTGGGTTTCGTTTTGCTCAAGCGAGGATCTTGCTCGAAGAGACGAATCAAGAGATCATACGTTTGTTCTTCCATTTACGACGGCTAGAAGAATATGCGTCGTAAACCTTTTGTCCCGTCCGATCAATCTTCTTTATCGCGATTCGTTCGAATCAAGATTATTCAAAGAAAGCATTATGATGATGCCTCGTTTTCCATACGACTAGAGTGCCAACAAGCCAACCAATCAGGGATGCGATGGTTGTACTAGCGATCTGAATATTGTTTCTCTCAAATTTCTGCCACGATTGTGTCACCAGAATGGTTATGTAGAGCCAAGCCAGAGAAAGATACATGTAAGTACACATGCTTTGCTTCGAGAATTTCGCCAGTACGAGCGAAACGGCCAAAGAAATGATGACCCATTTGATATCTAAACTGTTGTCCAATTGTTCAGGCACCGAGAGTAATCTTTTGTTGGTCTCATGATCTTCGTTTTGGGATTCCTTGTAAGTCCCACTAGGGTACTCCACGAATGTCGGAAGGTCAGTCTCAGGATTTTCGTTTTGGGATCTCTTTTTGCTTGTTCCATTGCTGAATCTGAGACTGCGCTTCATTTTTACATGAGACATATCAGAAAGTCGGTCTCATGCTCTTTCAGAAGATCCCTTTCAAAGAAAGCATTTTGTAGTTTTCGGAAGGAGCAACCTTTTGCTCAATCCATTTTGACAAACGAAGGAGAGAATCGTCATCGAAATGTAGAGTTTCCATGTTTCCACACCAGGGAGGAAGCAGAACGTGATTCAGAGGATCTTGCTCACAAGCCCACATATTATCATCAAACAAGAGAGTCCTGTTTGGATCAATGTTTCCAAGACGATTGTAAAGTTTTGAGAGCGGCTTTTGGTAGATTTGTTGCTTACTCTCTTCGTGAAAAGTCTTGACACATTCTGTTTTGCTCCAGACAAAGTCAGGTTTGAATCCACGGGCGATCCAAACTTCCTCCACAATTTCATTCACATAGGGAGCGATTCCTGCACTCCAGATTCCTACCACATCGAAGCAACCGAAGCACGCCCCGAGGAACTCATCCGTGTGAGGACGTCGAGTTCCCCACATGAAATCTCTCTCGAACTTAATGTCGAGGAGACGTTCGACTGCTTTTGGTCTCTCCTCTCCTTCAACCAGGTACCAATCCGTTTCGTCACCCCAGATGTGCACTAAGGTCGCATCCAGATCAATGATCGCGCACGATCTTGGAGCAGTCATTTCAGGAAGCGAAAAGAAAACAAAAAAGAATCTAACTTCGCAAGCTTTTGCTAAGTTCAGTAACCAACAAGGTTAGACTTGATTTTTGGCGGATCGAATCTCGGGCAGAATTTCTGCGAGGGACATTTGTTTGGACTACCTTACTTTCTCCTGGCATTGCGACTTTTGATCTTGACGACCTTACTTTCCGGAGGACTGACATCTTCATTGTTGGCCGCAACCTCAAGATACATGACGTTTCTTTCTTTGCGCGGCCTGATAACTTCTTGAGATGTCACTGTCTCAAAAGTATGTTTCGACGTGGGAGTGAGTTGTTTCCCATGTTTGCGCAATGGCATCCAACGTATTTTGCTCGCCATTTAGAGAACTGGCGAAATAAATTTTGTCTACAATTGTGATTCACCAAACGTAGCTTTGTGAGCTTAGTTTTTATGTTCGTGGAGACTCTCGTATTGTTCAATCGCTGTGTAGATTTCTTCGATCACTTTGTTTTTGAACTTGATGTCGTCAGATTTGAGACCACCCTGAGCTTTCTCATGTACCCAAGTCCAGAAATCAACAGGTGATGAAAAAGGAGCCACACATGATTGTTCAATTGCTGATTTCTTTCGCTTGAATAGGTGGGACATCTATTTTTATCAGAGCGTTTTCCACGCCGAGATTTTTTATTTAGAGCACCACGCTCAAAATGGTGGCCAACTTTGCGCGCTGGTAGCAGACCAGCTCTGGGTGCAAAAACTCAATCACCGTGCTCCACTCCTCAATGTTCATCTTGTTGAGCGGTGATCCTCGCGACTTGATTGCAGCGATCAACTTGTCGTAGGCATCACTGTTTCCCAAACCGGCCAAAACAAAGCTGTCTCGAATCAAACTCTCTTGGGTTGGCTTCTCGAGAACGAGAGGTGGATTCGAGTCAACTTCGTTGAGAAGTTTGACTGGGTTCGCCTTGGGCTCGGGCTTGGTTGCATTCTGAACTGCTTCGGGAGTCGTCTTGCTCAACACTTGAACCAAAACGTTGAGAATGGTGTCCATCGCCACTGGTTGCTTCTCGGTCAGATGATTGTTGGCCAGAGTTTTGATCAATTCGGACCAAGCATTGACTGGCTCCATGTTGCTTCTTTCTGGACCCGAAAAGTCTCAAAAGTAGAATTCATTTGCGATTCTGTACACTTTTACAAGGCGAGGGCGGACTGTCCTTGATGATTTTCTCCAAGTCACGATCGGAAAAAGCAGAAAGATCGACGAATGTGGATATGGTAGTTCCCATGATACTGACTATTGTGTCCGAAATTCGCACCCCACCCAGTTTTAGCATCATAATCACTTTCAGGTCATTCACTTTGTCTGTCTGTCGTCTCAACTCGGTTGTCGAGGTACGAGCATCGAGAACACAGATCAGGAGAGCGAAAAGTAACCACATTTTTGGATCCTCTATGGTTTCGCTCATTGATTACCAAAATGTTACGATTCGTTTCAATTATCGCACCTTTGTGCGTAAATTTTGTTGTATAAGCTGAGAGCGATTTATTGCTCGAAGTCTTCTTTGTTGACGCTTAAGAGGGCAGCAGCCTCGCCACTCTCATAGTAAACGATTATGGCTTCGTTCGGGTCCACTATTTTCATCGCAGTGGCTTGGATCTGAGTGACCGATTCGGCTCCGATCTGGCCTGGACAATCGTAGCCCAAATTGACCTTGTTTTGTAACCAGTAAGAAGCCAAAGTAGCAGCTCGGTATGGATCTCCTTCGCGTACGTTCTGGACCAGGAAGAGGGCACTGATGGCTTCATCTTCGTAGAGAAAGAAGTAAGGCATCTTTTTCTCCAGAAGCTCCACCGTGATTTGCTTCACTAGAACTGGCTTGAGTTGCTCTTGAAGTTTCATCTCGGTCAAATAACGATCCTTCGAAGTGAAGATCACCTGGCCCTTGCTATGAGTTGTGAAATCTTGGACTGTCACATAGAATTCCTCCAAGTAGCCCGGAAAGCCTACCACCCTGAGGGGAGTTCTGTATACCTTGACGATCTGCTTTCGTCTTTCTTCGACTTGGTAAATTGCTTTCTCTTCGCCTTGAATCACGCGCTCGAACGTGTACAAACGTCGAGTGAGATTATCGAGTAAAGCTTGCGAACTACAGCGGATTTTGCCCCGAGCTGTGAAGAGCGTAGGAAAGTTGTTCACAAAATGTTGAAGCAACCCTGTGAAACCTTCCGGAGGAACCAGATGGGGACAACCCGCCACAGTCATCTTCACTCCAGGATCGACCTCCATGTATTGCTCAACGAATGTCTTGACGAGGGTTTTCTGGACATACTCGAGTGTCGTAATCGATTCCAAATGGTAGCGAGCAAATAGCCTCTTCACGATTTGGAGCAAAACTGCCATCACGCGACGCAAACGGGATTGTTCTTCGGTAGGAGTTTCGAGCGTCGTCGAGGAGAAAGGAGAGTCAAAACGCACTGGAACGAACTTAGTGTTCCAGGGTTCTGGAGCAACTGGTACGAAAACGTACAATCCCTCGATGTTCATCCACACGCCATCCAACTGGTTGTCTTTTGGCGTGTAACGAAGATCTTGACCTGCATACTTCTCAATGAGAGTTCGAACGCTCTTCATCGGCGCGGCCTCAATTTCTTCCAATGGTGCAGTCGGAAAAGGCTCCAGAGGTTGCGGCAAGCACCAAAACTCGAGACCAGACCTCCGTTTGCCTTGTGGTTCTTCATCTGCTTCCTCTTTGCCCTTCTCAGAAGTTTCCTTGTTGATGCGAAGTTTGACCGCTCTGAGCTTTCCCAAGCTATCCAGCTTTTGCGCCACCACGAAACTGCGGAAAGCAGGCGTCAGGATCACCTTGCTGTCGGTCGAAAGTTCCGCCGAGATGGTTTGAACGACGCGCCACTGTCTGCCATTCTGAATTGCTCGACAAGTTGGCTCCAACATGATGTTGAGTGTGAGAGAATCGACCGCTCTTTCCAAAGAGTCTAGAACGGCTTCATTGAAGTTATAGCCGGTGACCTTTCCATCTGATGCTCCCAAGATCTCGCACTGATAATTGCGATTGACTTTGGATTGCTGAGGTTCCATCTTGATGACCACAATGCAATCATGTTCGTGAACTCGCTTGGAACGAACATAGAAACCTTTGTGGGGAGGCGCTTCGACAACCAACTCTTTGTTCTCGTTCGCTACAGCCGTGAAGATACCGACTTTGAAGAACTCTTCCAAAGCACGATAATGGCGGGAAGGATCCAGGAAGACACTTGGATCTCCCAACTCGGTAGCGATTTCTTCCACTGTGCGATCCGGATTTTCCTGCATACAGGCGACGGCATATTCAGGCAAATAGCTTCTGAGCTCTTCCACAACCTGATCTGCTTCTGGCTTCGTATAGATGTTTCGAAACTTGGGCCATTCGAGCGCATAGAGGACGCAATGGAGGAAAGAACTTTGGGAACGTCTGACTCCCATGCGTGTCATTCTGGTAGCCTGCAGGTATTTGATAATGCTGCCAAACACAGGACCAAAACGACCAGGTTCCAAGATTTTGAGCGTCTTGAGTGCTTCTTTGGTTGCTTTGGTATTGTCCGGCTTGTACAGAGTGATTTCCCACGTTGTCTTGTTGACCAACAAATCTGATGTACTCTGTTGGCACTTCGGTAGCAGCGGATGAGTTGCGCTGTTTGGTCCAGGGTTTGGAACCAGAGTGATGTGAGGTTTGGCATCTGTCGTGGTCGTGTAGTAGACAATGAGTTCTCTTCCCGAATGCGGATCGATGGAAGGAGCTGTTTGCATATTCTCTTCCATGTTGACGACTCGAACTGGCCATCGAATGACGTCGCGACCCATAGCTCGGTATTTCTCAATTTCGTCTTCACGAATGGGCTTGACTTGAAGGTCCGGATCGGGTGCAATGGGACGAGCATAGCTGGCATTCCACCAGACGTTCGGATCAGCGTGGCGAAGGAGCTTGATGTTGGGCAAATCGTTTTCCTCTCCTGCTAGAGTCCCAAGTTCAGAACGAGGTTCAATCTCTTCGCGTTCCGTTCCGAAGAAATCATTGTAGAACTTGAGGAGACGCTGATATTCCTTCACATACTTTGCCAAGAGCTTCAAAATGAAGAAGCGCATGATGCCGTGCTGCTCATTGTCGCGAGCGGTAATCGTTACAACCACAATTTTGTCTCCCTTCATGATCGCTTGTTTGATGCCTTTGTTCGACACCAGGCGAGTCGACGTTTTCAAGTCCTCTTCCTTAATCTTGATGTCCACATCTCCCAACAAGAAGGCGGCAAACTTGATGATTTTCTTGAGTGTCCAGGGATTCTCCAACTCGTTGTAACGCAGAAGTGTCGCGGCTGTGACATCGGTGAACAACAGGTGCATGAACAGATCCTTATCCAGTTCGAGACCAGGGACGAGAAACTCTTGGACAATCTGATCAGTCTCATTTTTTACCAGCGAGACGCTATATCCGCCCGTCAAACTTTGGTTCAGTCTGTTCATCACGATGCCGATGTCGCGAGTTTTCAGCGTGACTGTAAACTTGTTGAAGCGGGGAGTACTCTTCTTGTAAGAATAGACGACCTCCGCGAAGTCCTTGGCATTTGCTTCCGCTGGATTGGAAACGGCGGCACTCCCAATGAAGACGAACAGAATAATCGAGTAAGAATGAGCGGACTCGATCCATCCGCTCTTGTAGTAGCGACGCAGATCGCCATCCTTGACGGCATGCACCTTGAACAAACGATTCTGGACAGAGGAGAAGACACTCTTGCCAGTCTTCATTTCATCCATGTTGGCGACACAGAATGGGACAAACTCATTGACACTGATCGCATCGAAAAGAGCCAACTCGAGCGAAGGAACGTAAGGAACAATGGCGCCATCCTTTTCGACATACATGGAGTATGAAATGGACACCAACTCGTCATCGAATGCTGGCAAGTCGATGAGTTGCGCGCTTTCATCCAAGTAGTTTTCATCAATGAGGTTCAGAGATGTCAACGTGACGCGCTGTGCTTCGATTCCCAAGCGAATTCTGTTGGGAAGCTGAATGGCGCTTTGAATGATTGTCTTCTTGCTGAACACGGCATCTGTATCATGCTCGAGATCCACGACTGCCACCACGTAAGCATCGATCAAGTCCATGAGAATCTTGTTGGAAGCTCCCCTGAATGGTCCTTCCGGCAAAGCATCAAAAGGAGCAGTTCTGTTCTTCATGTAAATACCCGTGCTGAGCCAAATGATGGCCACATCGAGAACATTGATGGGACTCGAATCTGAGATTCTTTCGTATCCCAATCCGTTGAACTCTGACCACACCCCTTCGAACGTTTGGAGATCTTCATTGCCCATCTTTCTGGATTCTTCAATGAGAGCGGCGATTGCCACGGGTAGGTAAACCGCGAGAGGTGTTTCGGGCTCACGATTCGCCAGAGCTATCTTCTCTGGAGTGGTCTGGTAGACATAATCAACGAACTGCGGATTGTCTAGTGTCGTGTACTGGTCGAGAACATTGATTTGCTCTAGTATTTTGGTAGCTGGATCACTTACTGGCTCCATTTTAGGTACAACTCTAAAACAATCGAAATTTTATTTGTCAATTTAGTTTTTGACTTCTAGTCATGTTTTATGAATCACAAGACGTTCGCCGTGACGATCAAAATCGAGGGGACAAGAAGATAGGCCCCCATGTCCAAAAACTGGATGCCAGAAAGCTCCATCGGCATGCTTCGAACCTCGTTTGCCACGATGTCCAAAAATCAAGGGGACAAGAAGATCCGAACTTTGTTCTCGACACGTTCAAAAATCGGATGCCGAAAAGCTTCATCAGCATGCCTCGAACTTTGTTGGCCCCCATGTCCAAAATCCGGAATCTGAAGTTGCATCATCATGTCCCAAATAATCGTCAAAACTGATCATTCCATTTTTGTTCTTTCTGGGAGAGAAAATGGCTCAAAACAAGGAGAAGATCATTGCTTTGGCGAGAGGTTTCAAAGATGAAGTCCTCATTCCTCTCGCCGCGGAAGGCGTTTTGGAAGATGGCATTTTGGACGAAGTGTTGAGCATGTATCTTGAACAGTTGGCTGAACATACGAGTCCTGATAGACCTGTCATCATTAACGAAACTGGAGAATGGAAAGATCTTCATCCTGTTTTGGCAGGTCCCATCAAAGCGGATGGCGTCTTGTGGCCAACGATTGAACACTATCGAATTGCCTCTGCGTACTTCGGTGGTGACAAAGACTTGATCGACAGCATTCGTGAAGCGAAGAATCCCGTCATTGCCAACAGAAGGGCAGAAAATGCGAACGCGCAAAGTGTCCCCAAAAGGATTGACTTCGAGGATACGAAAGATTCTGAACTGAAGACTGCTTACATGCTTTGGCTACATGCCAATCCAGAATTGCTTCGAAGGTTGAAAGCTACTGAGAAAGCGAATATCATACTCGAGGGAGTCAGTGATGCCTATATTGGAATCACTTCGATAGGAAGAGGAAATAACGCAGTGGGCAAAATACTGTCTCAACTTCGACTCGAATTGTGAAATCGAAATGCATAAGCATTAAGATTCAACAAGATTTCCGATGAATGTTCAAGACATGGACATTTTTGACTCATCGTGAAACCACACAGTCCTGAGTTGTTCTTTCATGTTCGGAACGGAGAGGAGAAAAATGCGTTTCTTTCTTAACTTCGGCTTGAAAGAAAATGGCGGAAGAAGAAGAAAAGAATCTTGATGTCGTAGGACAGATCCTGGATGGCTTCGGAGGGTTGACTACATTCGCTCTCGATTCGTTGAACGACATTTTGCAATCCTATGATGATCCCGCTGCCAAGAAGAAGGCCAAAGCAGAGAAGGTTCCCGATTTCGTCTGGCATGGTACGATTCAAGATCTCGATGATTTGAAAGAGCGTAGTGCCAAAGGTCTTTTCAGGTATTCCAAAACTGCAGGAAGACTTCTGATCACCGGCAAGCTCCAAGGAGAGATTCTCAAACATGCTGGACTTGCCGTGAGTAAGTATGGACTGACCAGTAGGCCAAGCATCACGAACATCTTGCAGAGAGCAGTAGAGATGACAGAGGAACTCAGAGTGGTGAAAGCCGCGCCTCTCAAGAAGAAGGCCATCGCCGAACGCAGGACGGAACAAACTCCGATCATCACCACAGCTTGCGGTGAGACTTTCGATCCGAATCGTTGTTTGTGGAAGACTGGAGAAGGAGAGAGCTCCTATTCGTGGCAAAAAGTGCAAGACTTCATGGAGGCATACCATCTCCACCAGCCCAAAGTTGGTAGTCCTCCCGGGGAGCAGGGATACAAGACTTACTGCGACATCTTGAGGACTCATTGGACTCGCTACATGACAGCAGCTTTGATCGATGCGTTTGGCGATCCGGATCAACCTCTGCCCACCCGCAAGCAACTCGAAGATATGGCCATTGAGAATGGCATCAAGCACAATGCCAAGATCTCCGATCAAGAACTCGCCAAGTCTCTCATCAGAATCATGGTGACGAACGTTCTAACGATCGATGCTGCTCAATACGGTTTGGGCGATGCGGCAGGTCAGATCGTTGACTCTTTGTTCAGCGGCAGTGTGAAGCTTTCAGAGCTTCCAACGAAGACTCGTTTGGCCACTATCATGTTGGCTAGTCGCTTCAGCAAGAGGATTCTCGATTATGTGAACCTGCAAGAGGACCCTGAGCTCGATCGTGAGTTCCAGAATTTCCAGCAAGGTTTGGTCAACTTGCGTCAGAGTGTGGAAAACCTTAACCCCAAGCAAAGTGCTGCTGTGGTCTCCAAACTGGCTCGTACCATTGCCCAAACCGAGTCCCAAAGCGAGAAAGAAGTGGCAAGGTCAGTTTCGAGCAAGACGACCTCTCCAGTTCCGACCAGAAAGAGACGCGCTTCGGATATCGCCAATGCAATCGACAATCTCACCTTCGCGGAAACTCCTGCGAGCACCTTCAAGCATTTCTCGTCGCTTCTCTCAGAGACCAAAATCTTGGAAGAAGTGGCGAAGAGCGACCAACCTCTCGTGATTCTTCTCACTCCGGATCATACTCTGGAGGAACTTTTGAAGAGACTCTTGACAATCACCTCGGAAGAATTCGCTACTTTGCCAACTGTGGGCAAAGTGCTCCGCTTGATGGTCCTCAAGAAGGCCAGTCTTAGTGCTGGGAAGGCCGAGGGAATCGATGGAAGCAAGTATACCATCACGAAGTTGAGCGGTAAGTTCCGTATCGCTGAAACTGGAAAGCCAGGTGATGGTCTGATCGCGATGGAAGATGGAAGCCAATATTCCGATGTTACGTTTTACGAAGTGAACAACTTCTTTTTGGGCAACTTCGTCAATCAGATCGTGAGCGAGGTGAAGAAACTCTTGGCATCCAAGAAGTCAGCCAAAGAAGAACCAGTTGTGACCCACAAGAAGACCGTTCCGCCTCCCAAGCGAACTCCCGTCGTTGCCAAATCTGAGGCACCGATTTTACACAAGAAGACACAACCAGCTCCCAAGGTTGAGGAAACAGAGGAAGAACCAGTCGTGACCAAGAAGAAGACCGTTCCGCCTCCCAAGAGAACTCCCGTCGTTGCCAAATCGGAGGAAACAGAGGAAGAACCAGTCGTGACCAAGAAGAAGACACAACCAGCTCCCAAGCGAAATCCGAACGTCGCAGCCAAGAGAAAGGAATCTGCTTGCGAGCGAGTTTTCGCAGAGTACAAGAACAAGAAGATCTCCAAGATTGGTACTTTGTTGCTCGGAGTTGAGGGCGTTTTTGGAGATCTTTATGATCAAGAAGTCGATCTTCTGCGGGGTGACGTTCCGACTTCCATGGTAGTCATTGATGCTACCGAGAAGTTTACCTACCCGATGGATGCAGAGATGGTCAACTTTCTCATTGACTTGAAGGAAGCATTGGAGAAAGGCAGGGAAAGCAATCCTCTCTTCAATCCTTCCATTAACTTCAATGACTTGTCGGGAACCTGCAAGGCCTTGACTGATCTCATAAGTGGCAAAACAGCGCCAGTCAAGAAGACTCAAGCGTCGAAATCATCTGCTCCCTCCAAGAAGCAGTCAGAACCCGAATCGGAGGAGTCGGAAGAGAGCGAATTGCCCAACCTCCTGGTATTGGCAGGTTTTGATCAATTCGTGGCACTTGTGGAAACCACTGGAGAACCAATTCTGACTCAAAAGCCTCTCATCATCTTTGCCCCCACTGATGATGCCATTGCGAACTTCCTCGATTCTTACGAGATGGATGCCGAATCGTTCCTCGCTCGCCAAGACCTGGTGGATGCCATCATAAGTGCACATTATATCGGAGGACTGGAGATCTCTGACGAATACATGATGGCAGACGGAGAGACGGTCCAGCATGTGGAAGATGATCCAGTCATCGACGAACCAGACTACATTGTCTATTCGACCGACGAAGTGCGTGTCGATACTGCGGCCAAACTGCTCCTCGGTGAGGAAATCGAACAAGCTCCAACGAAATCGACAAAAGAAGTCATTCCAGAGCCCATCTCTGAACCCGAACAGGAATCTCGTTCTCCTTGCGAGCAGATCATTCAAATGGCGGATCTGTTTGGACGCAACCCGTCCATGATGGATGACTTCTTTTCCGATCCTGAGATTAGTCCTCTGCCTCTCGAAGATATGACTGCCGATACTTTTGGTGATGCTTATGTCGCCAAACTCGGCGCCGTTCTCGGTGAAGGTAGCGATGCGAGCAACTTTCTGACACCTCTGGCTTTGCGCTACTTGTTTCAATCGACGCAAGGATATGTGGCTGGAATCGGGAGCGAGACAGCTGTAGACTTCAGGGAACTTCCCTTCGATTGTGATGGTTGGGGCAAATTGGAGATCGCAGGAGCACAGCACAAGGTCACGGGCGGTGTAGCCAAAGTTGCTCGCTCAGTAGTACCAACTGAGATTCCTCAAGAGTCTGCCACCGGAGAACCGGCAATCATCCAAGAAGCGCCATACAGTGAGGTCGAAGTTTCTCTCAAGGATGTTTCAGACAGTATGAGATTGTTGGGAGAAACAGACATTCTCAACGAAATCGACTGGAGCCAACCACATACTTTCTTTCTGCCCACCAATGATGCTTGGCAAAAGATGTACACGGCGGCATCCGTCAAGGATGCTGATGAGTTGCTCGCTAAGTTGCCCAAAGCAGTGAAAGAAGTACTCCAATTGCATATCCACGATGGTCGTTGGGATGTTCAGCCAGGATCCCTCAAGGTACAGTACCAAGGAAAACAAGTTCCGGTCAGTGCGACTACATTCATTACTGGCAAGATTCTTGGCGAGTATGTGAGCGGCCAGAACCTCTTTGTTTCGATCGACCAAGTCCAAGACGTTAGAAACATTGCTAAGGCAACCAAGAAATCAAGCAGTGCTACCGTGGCGAGCATCAGGATGAAGGGAAAATCAGCTTCCAGCAAGAGTCCAGAAATTCCTCGCATGGTTGCCGAAGTCGTAGGTACGGGAGGTGAGGAAGAGGAGCCTATCGAATTGTAAACAAAGCAATGATCATATTGATCAGAGCGAATTGAATTCTCATATGTAGAATCTAAAAGAGTGTCAAATAGTTTTCTTAGTGTGAGATTCAACCGATTCCAAATGGATGTGAACGTGGAAGAACAAGTAGTGGCCAAAAGTGTGGTCTTGTTTCAGCCCAGCAAGGATTTCGATATGAAGAAGTTTGAAACCATCATTCTGGACATGGTTCCACTCAGTTGGCGTACTCTCATGAATAATCACGAGAAGGAGCTGCAAGATGTAGCTATCGTACTCAAAAGGTTAGTACTGGAGGACAAAGAAGTGATCTGTCCTCAGCCTTGGAACATTTTCCGCGCTCTGGCTCTCACTCCTTGGTACGATGTGAAGGTCGTCATAATTGGCCAAGATCCTTACCATCAGGTCGAAGATGGAATTCCTTCTGCCACTGGTTGTTGCTTCGAATGTAGGGAAGGTGATCCAATCAGGAAGTCTCTCGAGAATGTCTTCATTGTTCTCAAGAAGACAATTCCAGGGTTTGAAATGCCGAGTTCTGGAAATTTGAGCGATTGGGCTGCTCGTGGTGTTCTTCTATTGAACACAACTCTCACCACCAAGAAAGGAGTAGCGAACGAACATGCAGACATCTGGCCTTTCTTCGCCATGAGAGTTCTTCAGTTCCTCAGTACGATGAACAAGCATGTCGTCTACATGCTTTGGGGTGGTCCCGCCAGGACGTTCGCAAAGTACGTCACCAAGAGTAGCAACTTGATTCTCTCTGCTTCTCATCCCGTAGCACAAGGATCATCCAACACGTTCATGAAATGTAACCACTTCAATGAAGCCAATGCGTATCTCATTCAGCACGGAAAACAGCCAATCGATTGGACTCTTCACTAATACAAGACGTAATACGTCAAGTATGAATTCTGTCTCTCTGCTTGCACTCGCGGTAGTTTCGTATTGAGCAGACAACTTGATGCAACAACAAAATCTTCATGATATCGAAATGATTTATCAACAGTTCGAGCTTTCTGAACCTAACAGGTAGTTTCGCTTTGCTCAGACAACTTGGTACAACAAGAAAATCTTCATGATGGTATGAACTCGCGAGATCGAAATGATTTATCAACAGTTCGAGCTTTCTGTCACTACCTTGTGAACCTAACAGGTATGAAACAAGGTTGGTTAGTTGAGGTTCGAAAGTCTAGCGGGAAGGAATTGAAAAGGGAGAAAATGTTATCAACCCCCAAAAAGGAAACATGGAGGAACAGACTTCGTACGGAGTGCCGGAACCATCCGTTCAATGTGCAAGATTGCTTTCTTTGCTGGGAGCTGATCTTTTGAACGATCATGAGAGGTGGCAGTTCGTGGGACAGTGTTTGTACAACGTTTTGGGAGAGAAGGGTTTCTTCCTTTTTGAACGTTATACATCACAGGTGTTCCAAGCAGAATTGGCGGCCTTTTGGTCTGACCTCCAGAAGACGAGACATGGCCTCTCTGCTCTCAAGACGATGGCTCGCCGTGCTAATCGGAAAGGATTCGATTTGTGGATGAAGGAAGTAGTTCATGATGCGGCAGCTGGATCTCTCGAGAAGCACGCAGGGATGACAGAAATCGCTGACTTGGCGCGTTTCATGTTTGGACACGAGTTTGTCTGCAGTGATTCCAAAATGCAGGAGTGGTGGCATTTCAATGGAACGACCTGGGAGAAACTCAGTGCTGGTCACGCCATGAAACAGAAGTTCTCTCGCGAGCTATCTCCCATTTATCTTCAATTGCTGATTGAACTGGAGAGCGTTCAAGATAATGAGGAAGCTGCCAAACTGGCGAAACGAGCTGTGATAATCACAAAGGGACTCAAGGAGCCTGGATTCAAGGGCGTTCTGATGCAGGAATGTGCGGAAACCTTTTATGTCAAGGATTTCTACTCCAATTGCGACGAAGATCATTATCTTTTGGGTTTACCCAACGGAGTCTACGATTTCCACAAGATGAAGCTGCGAGATGCTTATCCAGAGGATATGATCACTTTGCAAATGGGTGTTCCTCTTGATGAAAGTCTTTCTTATGATCATCCTGATGTCAAGTATATGATGGATTTCTTTCGCAAAGTGCTCTACAAACCGGATCTCATTGATTTCTCCCTCAAGCATACGGCCACTTGTCTGATGGGAGGCAATACCGATAAGCTTTTCGTCATGAACATCGGTCCGACTGCGCACAATGGTAAGACCACGCGTGCCACTTTGGATCGCTACACGTTCGGAAAGTATTCGGGCAAGCTACCTCTCGGCGTGTTGGTAGGAAAGACGCCCGATTCGACCACACCCGATCCAGCCATTGCCGGTACGAAGGGAACTCGATTGCAACAACTCGACGAGTCCAACAAGCTTCAAGAGTTGAACGCGAGTTTCCTCAAGAATCGTACCGGCAATGATGAAATCTGGTGTCGTCCTCTTTACTCCAATGGTTTCCACATGATCCCGCAATTTACACTCGTATTGTATGCCAATGCTCCTCCCGGTTCGTCAAGTGCTGGTGGTGATCCTGGCATGAACGAGCGAACTGTCTGGGTTCCTCACGATTCGCGTTTTACTATGGACGCCCCAAATGATGAGGCAGAGCAATGGAAAACGAGGACATTCAAGGCGGATCCTCACATTAAGATCGAGTTGCACAAACGTGCCCACGCCTATTTATGGATCCTGTTCGATTTCCTGAAGCTCTACAAGAAGGAAGGTTTGAAGAAACCTGATGACGTTCTGGAGAAAACCCGACTCTATCAGTACAAGAACGATATCCGCAAACAGTTCCTCGATACTTTCGTCGAGGTAACAGAACGACATGCTGATTATGCGACTTCTTCCGATCTCTATTCGAATTACAAATTGTGGTTCGGAGATGCTTACACAGATCGCAAACAAAGAATGGGAAGCAGGGAAGACTTCGAGGAAGATGTTTTGCGTATTCTCAAGATAGCTCCAATAGGGAATGAGAAGCGTTACCATGGGATCAAACTCAAGACTGAAGTGAAGAACTTCAACCGAGGACAATAATACACTGCTCAGTGAGAGCATAGTAGGTATAGCTTGTTTCATCAT
>Ga0182016_10002097_pt1 | contig 23697 bp, 22 predicted proteins | sample 712S2MmetaG_FD_120491 | JGI IMG/M metagenome (GOLD analysis project Ga0182016, IMG submission 120491) | Permafrost microbial communities from Stordalen Mire, Sweden - 712S2M metaG | ecosystem: Environmental > Terrestrial > Soil > Wetlands > Permafrost | place: Sweden: Stordalen | collected... | reverse complement strand
CTGATCAAGATCGCGGTGGAAAAAGGCCGCGCCACCCGTCCCGATATCAAGCTGGGCATCTGTGGCGAACATGGCGGCGACCCCGCCAGCGTCAAGTTCTGCCACCGCGTGGGTTTGAACTATGTCAGTTGCTCGCCTTTCCGCGTGCCGATCGCCCGCCTGGCGGCGGCGCAAGCGGCCATTGAAGAAAAGGCCCAAGCCAAAAAGAAGTAATCTATTCCCCGTCTCGGGCCGGGTTAAAGTGTAAAACCTTTAACCCGGTTCCGCGGTCGGCGGCACCGCCTGAAACAAGCCGCGCAACTCTTCCTCCAGTTCGGCGGGCGTGGCCACCAGGGAGGCCACCTCCTCGCGCAAGACTTCGGAAAAGCGCCCGCGCAGATGCTCAATCCGCGGGCGAAGATGCTCTTCGGCCGGACTCAAGTGGCGAGCCAGTTCGGCATAAGGCACAACCCCGGCTTTGCCAGTGATGGTGAACTTGATCTCTCTGAACAAGTCGCCCTCGCCCGCCTCATGATACTCTCGTTTGAGCCTGTCATAGACCACATTGAGCACCGCCAGCGCCCAATTCTGCTCAAAAACTATTTCCGGAGCGAGCGCGCCGGATGGCGGGGAGGGTTTTTGCAGACGGCCCTTGCGCGCTTCATCGGTCAGAAAGTGGTTCATGGCGCTGAGGAGGAACGACCGGAATTTCCCACAATCCCGCTTCATGTAGGACAATGTCCTGTTTTGGAGCAGTCGCGTAAAAAATTCGTGGGCCAGGCATTTGGCCTCGGCCGGCGGATGCCCGCGTTGGCGGACATAAGCGTAACAAGGGTACCAGTAATGCTCACCCAACCGAGCCATCAATTGCGTCGCTTGCTCCCTGTCCTGCCGGCGCGCTTTTAGCACGGTGGACCACTGCGGGACGAGCGTTGCGGAAGGGACTGCGTTCGAACTCATAGGCATTCTCAGCTTTTTCGGCCGCGGGCACCGTTCATCTTGCGGCTGGATATAACAGAATTCCGAGACGCCGCAAACAACTTTCGTTGCCATTGCAACATTGACATGGCTCGCAAACTGCTGTACCAAAGTGAGTTTAACCGGTCTCGAACCAGTAACACGGGTCGGTCCAAATATGCAGCTTAGCCAGCCAATCCTCCAAAGGAAGGGTCTCGCAGCGTTTACGCTGATCGAAGTGTCCGTCGCCCTGGCCATTACCGTGCTGGTGATGACAGGCATGTTCAAGGGATACCAAATCGCCTCACGCCGGGCGCAGTATGCTTCCTTCTCGCTGGCGGCCAGCGCCATGGCCATGCAGCGACTGGAGAACATCGTCGCCGCCCAATGGGTGGTTTCCGGCGCCACCGTCACCAATATTTTTAACCCGACCTTGACCAACACCCAAGTCAGCCCGTTGTGCGTGCCCACCACCTCGACAAACTTTATGTACGGCACCAATTATGTCACCCTAAGGCAGGTTTCAACCAACCCGCCCTACCTTCTGGTCCGGGTGGATTGCGTCTGGAATTTTATGGGGATGGGCACCTTTACCAACACCGTGGCCGTGATGCGTGCGCCGGATTTATGAAGATCACCCTGCCCAATGCTCAACGCCTGATCCACCAAAGCGCTTTCACGCTGGTTGAAGCCCTGATGGTCATGGCGACCCTGGTCATTCTGGCCGGCTCCTTGATCATGTGCAACCTCTACGGCGTCTCCATGGCTTTCCGCCAGGAAATCTGGCTCAGTTCCAGCGATGACGCCGCCCGCGCCTTCGGCATGATCATGACCGACATCCGCTCGGGCCAGTCTAATAAAGTCGTCAATGGCACTTTGACCAACTGGACCTATATCCCGCAAGGCACCTGGCAAGCGGGCAACGGCCTGGTTATTTGGCTGGCTACCACCAACACCGGGACCAACCTTCCCTGGATTTATTACTATTACGACCCTGTAGGCAGCAACCTCTACCGGACCAACTACACCGGCTCCAACTTCGGCGACTACCGGCTGGTCTCGGCCAATTGCGTGCAGACCAACAACACCGCCAATGCCAGCAATATCTTCGCGCAATACGATTATTTAGGCAACCCGGTGGACTTTGCGACAAATTGCGTGGGCGTTCCGGTCGTCCAGGTTTGTCTGGCGTTCACTTCCTTGCAAAACCCGCAAATCATCATTGAGCCTGGCGGGACGGTCGCTTTTTACCAGATCCAAACCACTGTCGCTTCCCGAAACAGACCATGAACCTGAAATTCTCGAATTCCAGGACACGCAAACAAGGTTGGGCGTTGTTGATCGTTTTGTCCCTGGCGGCGACCGGCCTGCTCCTCATGGCCAGCGTCGTCTCCTGGTCCAACCAGAATTCAGCCGTCGTGGCCCGAAACAACGAGACGTTCGCCACCGCTTACGCGGCGGAAGCCGCCACCGAAAAAATCCTCTCGCAAGTCATCCAGGACGACCAAGATTACGGCGAGGGCCTGGTCTTCAGCAAGACTTCGACCTATAGTTCGATGCTTCCCACCGCCACCGACAATTCCTACTGGACAAACTATCAGTTTAGCGGCGGCACAAGCAACAACACCATCGTTGTCACCCGCGTCATTTCCAATAGCAGCCTGGCTTTGGGAACCCCCTATTCGGGTTTGACCGCCATTGGAGCCACTTACGAAATCATTGCCAATGCGCAGAACCTCCATAGCGAGTTCGGCATCGTTTCCACCGTGGGGCAAAAAATCATTCTGTCGCAAATCCCCCTTTTCCAATTTGCCATTTTTTACAATGACTTTATGGAGTTCGATCCGGGCGCCAATATGAACGTCATTGGCCTGGTGCATGGCAATACGAATATGCAAATTGGTCCGGGCACAGGCGTCACCTTGAGCTTCTCCAACAACGTTTCCTACACTGGTACTCTGACCACCGGGTCCAACATTTATAACTCTGGCAACACGGGCACAGGCACGCTCAACTTCAGCATCACGCCCACCGCGGGCGCAGTCCCCCTCAACCTTCCGGTCGGGACCAATGTTTCAGGCACCAATACCGCAGGCGTCAGCGCCATCCTGCAAGTCCCGCCCTCTGGTGAATCCCCCACCTCGACGATCGGCACCAACCGCCTGTTTAACCAGGCGGACATCATCGTCCTTGTTTCCAATGGCAACAAGTTTACCGTCACCAGCGGCGTGGACATTGATGGGCAGGCGACCGTTGTCCCGACAAATCAGTGGTCTCTTTTTCTTGGCACCAATGGAACTTTCTATAATGGCCGGGAAGGCCTCAGCGTCAACCCGATCACCCTCAATGTCGGCGCGCTGCGCCAGTGGAGTTCAACCAACACTGCCATGCGGACCGCGCTCTCCAGCGCCCCCTCTCGGAGCTCTTCCACCGCTGATGTCCAATCGGTTTTTCTGGCCGACATGCGGACTGGGATCACCAACCTGGAGCCCGGAATTGTCCTCTCCAATGGCGCCGCCCTGCCCTCCAATGGACTTTCCATCGTTTCCCCAGACCCCGTGTACGTGGTAGGCAATTGGAACGTGACGACCAATGTCAACAGCAGCGGTGTGCCCATTAACCTCACCACCAACTCTTATTCGGTCACCAACACCCTGCCCAGCGCCATTTACACCGATGCCATCACCATATTATCAACGGCCTGGACTCCGCTCAACAGCAGCAACAGCATCAGCAGTCGCGTCGCCACGAGCGACACCGTCAACGCCGCCATTTTGACCGGCAATGTCCCGTCCACGACGAGCAACTACAGCGGCGGGGTGGAAAATTTTCTCCGCCTGCTGGAAGACTGGAGCGGAGTGAACCTTTACTACAACGGCTCCATGGTGGAGATGTTCGCCAGCCAGATCGGCAAAGCGCCTTGGCCGGGAACCGGGGTCGTCTATAATCCCCCCACGCGCGACTGGGCCTTCGACAATAATTTTCTCAATCCAGCGCAATTGCCTCCTCTGACACCCAAGGTCATTTACTTGCAACGCGCCTCATGGACGACCTTGCCACCTTACACCACGCAGTTTTGAGCCTATGCCCCGAATCCAGTTTCTTGTTTACATCTTGCTTCTTGCCAGCCTGCAGCAACCCTGCCTCTGCCAGCAAACATTCAAGGTCATTCCCGCCACTCTGCCGGCCGCCGAGGGTGCCTCGGTCAATGTACTGTTGCTCGAACTGGACAAAGCTCAATTTTCCCTGCGTGTCCCCAATGGCTACGGCACGCAAGTGACTGAGGAGAACCGCAGCATTGTTTTTACAGCGGAGGATAACACCTGCACGATCACCCTGCGGGTGACGACTAATTTTCCCGGCGCCTTGCCCAAGCCGGAAGTGTTAAGCGGCTTCGTGGCCAGGAAATACCCGCAAGCCTCGCTGCTGCAAACCTCCCCTTGCGTCTCCGATTATGGCCCCGGCCTTTGTTTTGATTTGACGCAACCGGGACCCAACGGCCTCTCTCTTCACATCCGTGACGCCTTTGTGCCCTACCCGGCTGGAAGCTTCGAGTTTATCTTTTCCTGTAATGGGGTTGATTATGACCAAAAGCGCTTGAGTTTCGCCTGGTTGCTAAATTCCTTCCGCTCCCAGCCCAAATCTGCTAAGAACAACTCATGACGATACCCTTTCTCAGCGGGGGCGGGACGCGCGATCAAATCTTCGCGATTGATTTAGGCTCTCGTGCCACCAAAGCGGTACTGCTGGATCGCCATTCGGACGGCTTTAGTCTGGCGCGCTTCGCGGTGCAGGACGCCCCCGCCTATGACAAGAACCTGCCGCAGGGCCTCTTGACCGAGCACCTCCGCGCCATCGTCGCCGCCATGCAGCCCAAGACCAAGCAAGTCACCATCTCCATTGGAGCCGGCGACTCCATTCTGCGCAGCGCGGAATTACCCCTCATGCCGTTGGAGGAAATGCGCCAGATGATCAAGCTCAATCCCAAGAACTATTTGCAGCAGGAATTGCGCGATTACGTTTTTGATTGTTATCTGGTCCCCCCGCGCGCCAAACCGCAGGCCGACACCCCCAAGGGCGCCGTCATCAAGTATAAGGTCTGGGTGGGCGGCGTCCGCCGCGAACTCCTCCAGACCATTGAAGCCGCCGCCAGGGGGGCGGGCTTGATCCCCGCCAGCGTCACGCTGGCCCTCCTGGCCCCGGTGAACGCGCTGGAATTTTCCCAGCCGACCGTCTTCAACAAGGAAACGGTGGCGTTGGTGGATTTAGGGTTCAAGACCTCCAGCATTAGCATCGTTTCCGACGGCGATTTGTGCTTGAGCCGCTCAGTGGAATTGGGCGGAGACCGGTTGACGGCCGGTTTGGCTGAAACAATGAACATCACCTACGCGGAAGCCGAAGGGATCAAAGTCGGCATGCCCCAAGAGGTGGAAGGCCATTTGCAACCGCTCGTTTCGCCCCTGGGACGCGAGTTGCGCGCCTCGATCGATTTCTTCGAGCATCAACGCGAAAAAACCGTCAGTAAGATTCTCATTTCCGGCGGCACGGCTCGTTCCGCCTTTCTCTTGCAAATGTTGCAAACGGAATTAGGTGTGACCTGCAAGGCCTGGTTCCCGACGGAAGGCCTGAAGCTCTCTCTGGCGCCCCAGCAAATGACGGAAATCGAACAAGTCTCCAGCGTTCTGACCAATGCCATCGGCTCTGCGGCCATGATGGCCAATTAACGCTCCGGCCTGGTGCAAACCTGCATCATTTTTAACCCCTCGGCTCGAGGGCAGAGAGCGCAAGCGCTTTGCTCCCGCCTCCAGGAACTGCACCCTTATTTCGCGGTCCGCCTGACCGCCGCCGCCGGGGATGCGCGCCGCCTGGCGGCCCAAGCCGTCCTGGAAGGGTTTACCACCGTGGTCGCCGCCGGCGGCGATGGCACCGCCAACGAAGTGGTCAATGGCATCGCGGATGTCCCTCATGGCTTGCAGAACGTCCGCCTGGGCATTCTGCCGCTCGGCACGGTCAACGTCTTCGCCCGGGAACTGGGTTTGCCCTGGCGTTTGGATGCGGCCATCAAGACCCTGGCGACCGGCCGCGAAACGACCATCGACTTGGGACGGGCCGATTTTGACGCCAACGGCCAGGCGCAAACCCGCCATTTTCTGCAACTGGCCGGAGCCGGGATCGATTCCCGCGCCATTGAGTTGGTGACCTGGGAAATGAAAAAAAAATTGGGCAAGCTGGCCTACGTGGTGGCCGCCCTGCGGGCCGCCAAGGAAAAACAGCCGGTCATTTCCGTGCAGTGCGGCCACGATTTATCCGGCGAATTGGTCCTGCTTGGCAATGGCCGGTTTTACGGCGGCAGCATTCCCGTCTTTCCGGCGGCGGACTTGCGCGATGGCCTCTTGGACGTGTGCATCGTCCCCAAACTCAACTGGCCCAGCACGGCGCAAATCATGGGCGGGCTATTAACGGGCAAAGTGCATCGCTGGAGCTCCGCCACCTGCCTGCAAGTGCGGCAAATCCGGCTGTCCAGCTCCAGCCGAGTTATTTTGCAATTGGATGGCGAAAACACCCTGGAATTGCCGGCGACCCTCACCGTTCGCCCCAAGGCCTTGCGCGTAGTGACGCCTTAAGACGCGTTTGAGTTTGAACTTTGAAATCCTTACCGCTTAACCTTCCCCCATGAAACATGCTGGCATCGCGCGCCGCGCGGCAATCAAGTTAATTGTTCTGCCGCTGGCGGCCATCCTGGCCCTCGCCGCGGCGGGGCTGTTGCTCGGCTGGCCCCACTGGCTGGCCGGGACCGCTTCCGCTCTGGCCGTTCTCTGGCTGCTGTTTTCCGGCTTTACCCTTTATTTCTTCCGCGATCCTGTGGCGCGCACGCCCGCCACCCCCGGCTTGGCCGTTTCCCCGGCCCACGGCACAGTCGATGCCATCGAGGTTCTGCCCGCCTCCCCTTGTTTTTCCGGACCTTGTCACCGGGTTTCCATCTTTTTGTCGGTCATTAATATTCACGTGCAAAACGCGCCGGTCAGCGGCCAGATTGCCGGCCTGCGGCACGCGCCCGGTCAGTTTCTGAGCGCGCTCAAAGCCGAATCCGCCCTGCATAACGAAAACCTTCTCATTGAGTTTGCCTCCAGTGAAACTCCCGGCGAAACGATCGGCGTGCGCTTGATCGCCGGCGTCCTGGCCCGGCGGATTGTGCCCTTTGTCCAGCAGGGCGACCGCTTGGAGCGCGGCGAGCGCATCAGCCTCATTCAATTCGGTTCCCGGTGCGATATTTACCTGCCGATGAATTTCCACATCAAGGTCAAGCTGGGCGACAAGTTGGTCGGCGGCGAAACCCCGGTCGCGGCCAAATCCTAGCCTATGGAAGCCCCTTCCAGCCGCCCCGCGCCGGAAAAAAGCGAGCCGTCCCTGAGAATTTATTTTCTGCCGAACCTCATGACGGCGGGAAATCTCTATTGCGGCTTTGTCGCCCTGCACAAAATTATCGACGCCAAGCCCGGCCCGCCCGGCAACGGCGAAATCCGCACGGCCCTGGCTTTTATCCTGCTGGCCTGCATTTTCGATTTGCTCGATGGGCGGCTGGCACGCATGGGCGGGGTGGAAAGCCCCTTCGGGCGCGAATTTGATTCCCTGGCGGACCTGATTTCTTTCGGAGTGGCCCCGGCCTTTCTCGTGCATCGAGTTGTGTTGCGCCAGGTTTTCTTAAACCAGCCGGAAATCGGCTGGTTTATTTCCTCCATTTACCTGATGTGCGGCGCGCTGCGCCTGGCGCGCTTTAACTGTCTGGCCGCCATGTCCGGCGGGGGGGGCGGCAAGGAGTTCCTGGGTTTTCCGATTCCCGCCGCCGCCGGTTTGGTGGCTTCTCTCACCCTCTTTCTCATGTGGGATGAGGAGTATGCCGACATTTCCAAAAACATGTGGCGATTCCTCCTGCCCGGACTGCTCCTTTTCCTTTCCTTCATGATGGTGAGCGAAGTCAAATACCCGTCCTTCAAAACGCTCGATTTGCGCGCCCGCCGGACCTTTTCCAAGACGGTTATTGTCATGCTTTTTGCCGGCTGCCTCTTTATTTTGCGCGGCCTGATCCTGCCCGTTATTCTCCCCATCATCTTTACGCTTTACCTGCTCTATGGGTTCATTCGTCCCCGCATTTCCCGCAAAGTGCGGGACGAAATCGAGGAAGAGGAGGAAGAAGACGGACCTGGTTCGCTCTGATATGCTCCATCTCCCACCCTGCCTCCTGGCGGCATTGACCGGCTTTCTCAGCGGATTCGTTCTCTCCGTGCCGGTCGGCCCGGTGAATTTGACCATCATCAACGAGGGCGCGCGCAAGGGGTTGCTGTGGGCTTTGATGATTGGTTTTGGCGCGACCGCGATGGAGGTCATCTACTGCGCCCTGGCTTTCACGGGCTTTGCCAATTTCTTTGACGGGAGGGTGATCAAGGCGGCCATGGAATTGGTCAGTTTTATTTTTATGCTCTACTTAGGCATCAGGTTCTTGTGGGCCAGCACCATTCCCGCTGTGGATGAAAAAAAGGTCTGTTTGCAGTCCAAATCGCCCTTCGGCACCGGTTTTGTGCGGGTCCTGTGGAATCCCGGCGTCTTCCTCTTCTGGATTGTGCTGGCCGCGAATTTCCGCGCCCGCGATTGGGTCGGAAATTCGGCGGGTAATGTCGCCTCGTGCGTGGCCGGGGTGGCGGCGGGAACCAACGTCTGGTTCTCCGGCTTAAGCTACGCCGTCTCGCGTCGGCACAAAAAATTTAGCGAACGGACCCTGCTGAAAATGGAGCACGTCTCCGGCATCTGCCTGCTCGGGTTGGCTATAGCCGAAGGCTGCCACATCGTCTGGCAAATGGCCGAGCATAAACTGTAGCCCTGGGAGCGCGGGCCGAAGCACGAGGCGGGTGTGATAAAAAGCGGCGGCACGGGCCGCCACTTTGCGGGCAGTGTCTTGATTGGAGACGCTTCCAGTTTGCGCACGCCTTTGACTTGGCCGCGGAATGCGTGGTATGATGCGGCGTGCAGGACTTACTGAAACGAATCACGGTGAACCCCCGGCAATGTGGTGGACGGCCTTGTGTGCGAGGGATGCGAATTCGTGTCAGTGATGTCCTAGACCTATTCGCTTCTGGGCTGGACGCCCCGCAAATTTTAGCCGAGATGCCCGACTTGGAAGCAGAGGACCTCAAGGCTTGCCTAGTGTTTGCCAGCCGCCGCATGGATGATCCTGGCCTCGCCGCATGACAGTCTGGCTGGACGCCCAGTTGTCGCCGGGGATTGCTCGATGGATCAGCGAGACGTTTAGCGTTACGGCATTGCCGGTGCGGGATCTTAAATTGCGTGGTGCTGAGGACGATCAAATTTTCTTCGAGGCCCGCAAAGCAGCGGATGTGGTCATTACCAAGGACATGGATTTCGTCACCCTATTGGAGCGGCATGGGAGCCCCCCAAAAATCATCCGGCTCACCTGTGGCAACACCTCGGATGCAGCCCTGCGCGAAATCTTGGCCGCGAAGTTTCAGGATGCGTTGCATTTGTTTGAATCTGGTGAAAACCTGGTTGAAATCGGATCGACATGAGTTCTTTTGCTCCCGCCGGCTTTTTGCTCCTTGCCAAGGCGGTCCGGCTTTTCTAATTTCCTTCCGTGGAATCGACGGACTATCAGTTGTGGCAATATGTGCCGGTGCTCCTTCTGGGGCTGGTCGCGGTTGGCTTTTCCGTGGGCACGCTCGTGGCTTCGGTCGTGCTGGGCAAACGGGGGCGCGATTCTCGCGTCAAAGACATGGCCTACGAATGCGGCATGTTGCCGGTGGGCGAGGGCAGTACGCGCCTTTCGGTCAAATTTTACCTCGTGGCCATGCTCTTTATTCTATTTGACATTGAGGTGGTCTTTCTTTATCCGTGGGCCGTCAATTTCCGCCCCATGCTCGTCCAGCAGCCCGGCTTGATCCTCGGCTCCATGATCAGCTTCATGCTCATCCTTTTCCTGGGCTACCTTTACGCTCTGAAAAAGGGCGCGTTCAACTGGAAGGAATAGTCGTCTTTGGTGGCTTACACCACCGACACGTCGCCGCCGATGATGCGCTGCAAGTGGCCGTGCGGGCTGCGCACCAGCAAGGAGCCGTCATCGTCCAGGGACTCGGCCCGGCCGCGGATGATGCGGTCGCCCACGCGAATGGCAACCTGGCGGCCCAGGGTGCTGCAGCGTTCCTCCCATTGCTCCGCCAGCATGGGAAATTGCCCATTCTTGACAAGGTCATAGTCGCGGTCCAATTCCCGCAAGATCGCCACCGCCAGTTCCGCGCGGTTGACCTTCTGCCCGGTTTCGATGCGCAGCGAAGTGGCGATTTTGCGCAAAGCCGCCGGAAAATCCGCCGTTTCCAGGTTGACATCCATGCCGATGCCCAAAAGGAGTTCTTTGACACGCTCGACTTCCGCCTCCATCTCCGTCAAAATGCCGGCCACCTTGCGGCCGCGAATCAGAATATCGTTGGGCCACTTGATTTCCGGCACGATGCCGGTTTGCTGCGTGATGGCGCGGGCCAGCGCGGTCGCGGCGGCGATGGTCAATTGCGTGGCGTGGCTGGGTGGGATGCTCGGCCGTAAAACCACCGTAAACCACAACCCTTTTGCCGCCGGCGAAAGCCACACCCGGCCCAGGCGGCCCCGGCCTTTGGTTTGCGCTTCGGCAAAGACGACAGCCCCTTCCCCAGCGCCCCCCCGTGCCAACCGCGCGGCCACATCATTGGTCGAGGTCGTTTCCTTGAAGACATGAATCTCCCGGCCGATGACCCGGGTCTGCCCGAGGCGCGAAGACAAATCATCGGCGTGCAGGAGATCCGGGGCCGCGATCAGCCGATAACCAAAATGCGGGCTGGCCTCGATGTCGTAGCCCAGCGCGCGCAGTTGCCCGATATGGCCCCATACGCCGGCCCGCGTCATGCCCAACTGGCGGGAGAGTTCCGCGCCGGAAACCCCGCCCGGCGTTTCCCGCAACGCGCGCAGAATCTGTGCATCCACCGTCACCCTAATTCCTCGAAATCCAGCGCGATATCCGAAGCCCGGGCCGAGTGGGTCAAGGCGCCTACTGAGATAAAATCCACTCCGGTCTCGGCAATGGAACGTACTGTGGCGATGGACACTCCGCCGCTGGCTTCGGTTTTCGCGCGGCCGTTGACCAGCCAGACGGCGGCGCGCAAATCCTCCACCGTCATGTTGTCCAGCAAGATGATGTCCGCTCGCGCCCGGAGCGCTTGTTCCACTTGTTCCAGAGTGTCGGCCTCCACTTCCACTTCCAATTGCGGGTACCGCTCCCGCGCCCGCCGCACCGCCGCTTCGATGGCATTAGGCGGCTCCAGCCGCAAGGCGGCCAGATGATTGTCTTTGATCAGAATGCGGTCAAACAAGCCAAAACGATAGTTGGCGCCGCCCCCGGTGGCCACGGCGTATTTCTCCAATTGCCGCCAGCCGGGGGTGGTCTTGCGGGTATCCAGAATCCGCGCGCGCGTTCCCGCCACCGCCTCGACAAATCGCGCCGTCAGCGTCGCCACACCCGTCAGCCGCTGCGCGAAATTCAACGCCGTCCGTTCCGCAGTCAGGACGGCGCGGGCCGACCCCCTCACGCTCAGAAGGGTCTGGCCTCTCTTGGCTGGCTGGCCATCCGCCAGCTTCCGCTCCACCGCCAACGCGGGGGAAACCTCCTTAAAAACCGCCTCGGCGATTGGCAACCCGCACGCCACCAGCGGTTCACGGGCGACCATCAAGGCCGAAGCCAGCGCGGTCTCAGGCACGGTCGCCAAGGTGGTCACATCGCCCGTCCCTATATCCTCGCGCAATGCCTGGCGCACCATTTCATAATCAAAATTCATAATTGTAACAGAACGGCAGGAACGGCTCGCCGAGCCGTCCGCGGGTATCGCCGAGAACGGTCGCCTCGGCGAGGCGACCCTGCCTTTAATATTCACCATTGAATATCCCGGCAAATGAATGCACGGTTTCGGTCAACATTAAACTTTAAACTACGTGAAAGCCACCGCGAAAATTCCCGTGCTCACCGTCGCCCAAATGCGCCACTGGGAGCATCTTTCCTGGGAAGCCGGCATCGCGGCGGACTTTGTTATCCAAAAAGTGGGCCTTCTGGCCGCCCGGCGGGTCCTGGAATTGACCAATTCCGGCGACGCGATCTGGATTCTGGCCGGCCGAGGCCATAACGGGGATGACGCCCGGGCCATGGCCCCGCATCTGGCAAAGCGCGAAGTGCTCCATATCGAGGTGACTGATCCAGCGCGCGGCTTGACCGATTTTACGCGCCAGCTTAAGTCCCGCGCCCCGCGCTGCATCATTGACGGCCTTTTTGGCATCGGTCTCAACCGCCCTCTGGACTCCGACTGGCGCGCCTTGATCGAAGCCGTCAACGCAACAGATCGGCCCGTGGTCGCCATCGACATCCCTTCCGGTCTGGATGCCGACACCGGCGCGGCGGAAGGGGCGGCCATCAAAGCGGCGCTCACGTTGACCCTGGCGGCACCCAAGGCGGGGCTGCTCAAAGCTCCAGAATTCACCGGGCGGCTGGAAGTGGTGCCGGACATTGGCCTGGTCCCCTGTCCTCTTCGCAGTGACCTCAACTGGACTATGGCGGCGGATTTCGCCGGTCTTCCCCCGCGCCGGACGGTCGTGGCCAACAAAGGCAACTATGGCCACGCGGCGCTCTTTTGCGGCAGTCTCGGCTATCATGGCGCTTGCGTCTTGACCGCGCGTGGCGCCCAGCGGGCGCGTCCGGGCCTCGTCACCGCTTTTCCGCAGGAATCGGTTTATGTTCCCGTAGCCGCGCAACTGCAATCTGCCATGATCCACCCTTGGCAGCCCGCCCAGCCGCTGCCAAAAACGTGCACCGCTCTGCTCTTTGGCCCGGGACTGGCCGCCAAGGAACTGCCCGAAACGCTCAAGGAAGAAATGCGCTCGCATTGGCTCTCGTCGCCTCAAGCTGTCGTAGTCGATGCCAGTGCTCTTGATTGGCTTCCGCCAGGACCAATTGCCGGGGGATCCCCGCGGCTCATCACGCCGCATCCAGGTGAGGCCGGACGTTTGCTCGGCTGTTCGGCGGCGGCAATACAGGCGGATCGCGTCAAAGCATTGCGCGATTTATCGGAAAAGTTCGGCTCCTGTTGGGTGGCGCTCAAGGGGCATCAGACTCTGGTGGGAAGGTCCACAGGCGACATTTTCGTCAACAGTTCGGGCAATCCGGCTTTGGCCCAAGGCGGCAGTGGCGACCTCCTGGCAGGTTATTTGACAGGCTTGCTGGCCCAGCCGTTTTGGGCCGCGAACCCGCTCTTGACAGCAAGGTATGGCGTCTGGCAGCATGGTGCCGCTGCCGATTTCCTATCCCGGACCAAACCCAACTGGACGGTGGACGATTTGGAAGAACATCTGGGTAGCGTGCCGTCGGGAGATGTTTTAAATTGCTTCCTTTAACAGGGGGGACATGTTATGGAAAATTGCAAGGTGAGAAAGTTAGGCATCATCGTCATTCTCTGGTTCGTCGCGGCCACCCATATCATGTTGGCCAAGCCCTATCCCTTGACCGATGGGACAACCATCCTGGGCGAGCCGGTGAGCATGAATGACGAGGGTGTTCAATTCAAAGCGGATGACGATAGGAATCTCCCGCGGACGCCTTGGGACAAGCTCACGCCAGCCGCCTTATTGTCTTTAGACGCCGACGCCAAGTCGCCCCACGACAAGGCATTGCTTGCGCCTTTGGTGGACTACTTGCCGCAGCCCCTTGCCGAACGGAAGGAGATTCCCGTGAAACCAATCACCCCGCCGGCGCGTCCCATAGGCCACTTGGGGCTTTTTGCCCTCTTCGGCAGCCCGGTGGGTTTGGTCATCCTGCTGATTTTATATGCCGCGAATGTCTTTGCCGCGTACGAGGTCGCCATTTATCGGTTCCAGCCGGTCATGACGGTCTGTGGGTTGGCGGCAGTTCCTTTTTTTGGGGTCTTAAGCCCGATTATCTTCCTGGCCATGCCCGGTAAGATCAGACCGCAGGCCATGGAACCGGCGCCAGCCGGGCCGGCGGCCGCGATTCCGATTGCTCCCAGCCCGGCGCAAACTGCTGTGGGTGAACCTGCCACGCCGCAAACTTGGTCATCGCCTGCCGCGCCGACAGAGGCTGAAGCGGCGGTTTCGGAAACCACCACCGCGCCGCCAAACACGAACTTGCCCGAGCCGATTGTCTTCGCGCGTGGTGAATTCATGTTTAACCGCCGTTTTTTTGAGACCAAATTCGCGGGCTTTTTTCGGATGATACCTAGCGATGCGGAAAAGGATCTGGTGCTCCTGGTCAAATCCAGCCGGGGAGAATTTGTTGGACGGCACATCACGCGCGCCACGCAGACCGAGTTCTACCTTCAAGACTTCAAGAACGGCGTGACAGCCGACGAGATGATTCCTTTTGTCGAGGTTCAGGAAGTGCAAATCCGGCACAAGGACTCGCTGTAAATTAACTCGTGGCCATGCCAATGCGCGTCGTCTTCATGGGCACAGCCGAACTGGCCTGCGCCAGCCTCCGAGCGCTCCTGCAATCCGGCGCCTTTGCGGTCCAGGCGGTGGTGACACAGCCCACTCGACCAAAGGGACGCGACTTAAAACCGCAGCCGTCCGCAGTCTTCCAAGTAGCAGCGGCGGCGGCCTTGCCCATTTTACAGCCGGAAAAAGCGCGGGACCCTGCGTTTGTAATTCAACTGGCGGAATTCGCACCCGAAATCATAGTCGTTGCGGCCTACGGGCAAATTCTGCCCCAGTCGATTTTGGACTTGCCGCGTTACGGCTGCGTCAATGTTCACACCTCACTCCTGCCCAAATACCGCGGCGCGGCACCCATCCAGTGGGCCATTCTAAACAATGAGGCGGAGACCGGTGTGACCATCATGAAAATGTCCGCGGGCCTGGATGCAGGCGATATTCTCAGCCAAGGAGCGACGCCCATCGATCCCGATGAAACAGCCGCGAGTCTGCATGACCGTTTGGCCGTCCTGGGCGCCAAATTGCTCGTGGAAACTCTTCCCCGCGTCGTCGCCGGCGAGATCGCGGCCAGACCGCAAGATGAAGCGCAGGTCACCTACGCGCGGAAAATAAGCAAAGAAGACGGGCACATGAATTGGTCTCAAGCCGCGCTGGCCTTGCGCAACAAGATTCGCGCTTTCACCCCTTGGCCTGGCGCCTACACTTTCTGGCCGGAACAAGGAGCCAGCCGTTTGCTCAAGATTTGGCGCGTCGGGATCGAGCCGCGCAAAGGCCAGCCGGGCTGCGTGCTGGAAGCCGATCGATCCAAATTCATCGTCGCCTGCGGAACGGATGCTTTGCGGGTCGAGGAATTGCAATTGCAGGGCGGCCGGAGAATGAGCACGGCGGATTTCCTCGCCGGCCATCCTCTGCCTCCCGGCTCCCGCTTCAACTAGCGACGGCTTACCGCGCCTTGGAAATAGCCGGCTCTTTCGTCATCAAGCCGATGTAATCACGCAGAATGTTGCGCGCTTCCGCCAGAGTCGGGTCGCTGCTTTGGTTATCGGGACCGTCCGCATCGGCCGCGTCCAATTGATCATCCAGCGAGGCGGGTTTGACGACCGCAACGGAGTTGGTCTTGACCACTGGAGGCTGCAGCCCGGCCAGGTCCACATTCTTCAAGGTGATTTCATAAACCTTCTCGGGCGATTTCTTGCGCGCCTGCCGCTCTTTACTCCTGGCCTCCATGCGATCCGTCCGCGCCTTCTGTTCCACCAGGCGGGAAGCCTCATTGAGGGAGATGCTCTTGTCCGCCCGCTGCTTGCGGAATTCGTCAATGTCCTGCCCCACATAAACGAAGTCGGTGTTCGTAGCGACGCGAGCGGCGGAAGACTGCCGCAACCAGGGAAGGTAGGGCGTGACACGGTTCAGGTTGACCAAGCCATCGGCGCTGGAAACTTCATCGCAAGGCAGCGCATAGGGCAAGGCGCTCTCGCCCACTTCGTCCGTGGCGTAATTCCACACCGAGGGCAGCTCAATATCCGAGACCACCCCCTTTAATTGCGTGGAAACACCACCCGCCCGATAAAATTTCTTGATCGTGAACTTGAGTTCTCCCGGATCGAAGCTGCGGGATAGATTTCTTTGTCTCAGGTAAGGATCCAATCCTTGCACCGTTTGCACAGTGCCTTTGCCGAAAGTGGAATGATCCCCCACAATCAATGCGCGATTATAATCCTGCAAGGCCCCCGCCAGAATTTCGGAAGCGGAGGCGCTGAACCGGCTGACCAAAACAATCAGCGGGCCGTCATAAAGGCACGCTTCGTGCGAGGATTGCGCCTCGACAAAATCATTGGGATCTTTGGTTTGGACCACCGGGCCCCGCCCAATAAACAAGCCCGTGAGCTTTTCGGCTTCCTCCAAATAGCCTCCCCCGTTGCGGCGCAAATCCAAGATGATCCCGCCGACTTTCTCCTTTTTCAAACGAGTGATCAAACGCGCCACATCAAGACTCGTGCTCGTGCTTTTGGAGCGGCCCGCATCCCCCGCGAGACTGGAGGCCTCGTTATCCGCATAAAACGACGGCAAATCGATCACCCCCACGCGCGCGGCCGGCCCCACGGTCTTTGGCTGTTCATAAAGTTGGGCTTTGGCCGCCATATCTTCCAGCTTAATTTCATCCCGCACCAGTGTGACGAGCTTGCGCACCGAGGAATCAGCGGCATTGGCAGGAATGATGGTCAGCGTCACTTGAGTGCCCTTTGGTCCGCGAATCATGTCCACCACCTTGTCCAAAGGCATTCCGACCACATCCACCGCCTCCCCGGTATTCTGGGCCACTGCGACAATGCGGTCTCCCGCGTTCACCTGCCCGCTCTTGCGGGCCGGTCCTTCCTTCAGCTCCTCAATTTCGCAATAACCGTCCTTGCTCCTGAGCAATGCGCCAATGCCGAAAAGGGAAAGCTTCATCCGGATGGCAAATTCCCCGGCTTGCATGTGCCCCATGTAGTCCGAGTGGGGATCGTAAGCGCGGGCCAATGAATTCAGGTAAATCTCAAAGACCCGGTCGCTATCGAGCTCTTTGTAGTTCTTTAACATTTGCGCGTACCGATTGGTCAGGGTCTTGTAAATTTCCCCCAGGTTCTTCTGGTCGAGATGAATCACCAGGTTGTCCACTTGGTTCGTGATCGTGGCCGCCGCCGTGTTGGTGACGATTTTCTCCCGATGAATGCTCACATCGCCCAAAGTCTCCCCCGTCGCGGATGCAAAATAGTTCGTGGCCGACTTTCCATTGTCGGGCAGGTCCAACCGCAAAGTGGCGTTGGATTGATTTGCGGAAACCTCCAAAGAACCAAAGGCGTGCCCATCTTTACCCAGCAGAGACTTGGGCAAAAAATCAAAGGCCAAAGGATGCGTTTTGTCCCGTGTCAAATTGACGACCGTCTTGCCTTGCCCGTCGCGGCTGACCGGGCCGGAAAACTGAACATCCGGCGCGGAGAGGAGTTGATCAAGGTACTCGCAGCGTAATTCCTGCCGCCAAAACTCATGGGCTTCCGCCAGGTCCTTGGGATAAGGCAGCTCATGGCGGTTGGCGATAAAGCGGTCATTTCCGGTAAAGGTGAATTTCTCCGTGGCCAGCAAATTAGTGGCCAAGGCCACACGATCCGCGGCCCGCTCCATGAAACGGGCAAAAATCACCCAGCACGGGCGGATGTCATGGTTGGTCAGCGTGAGCGCGTTAAGATTGGTCCGGTACATCTCAAATTCGTCCAGGTCGGATTTAAGAAAATACATGTGGGAATAATCCAGCGTGTCCAGGTAACGATCGAGGAACCTGCTGGAAATCTCCTTATCGAAGGGATGCTGCTCATACTGGTAGTTCTGCAGAACTTCGGCGGTCACGGCGGCGATATTGGCGTCCGTCGGATCAAGAGAAGCGCCGGTCTCGCTGAGTTGGAGCATCTGGGCCGGGCTTGGATTTGTCACCAGAGCGGCCCGGGTCTGAAGAAAAAACCCGCAACTGAAAGCCAAGGCTAAGCAGGCGGGCAAGGACAGAAATCGAAATCTCATTAACTTAATTTGATATTTCAGCATTAAATGTTCGGGCCTGGCACCCCTCCAGAACCGGGAAAGCATACCCATAATTGACGCGGATTGCCAGTGAACTTATCAAAAAAAGCATGGCGAGGCTTCGTTTCCGCCAAGGCCCACTGAAGCACGCTCCCACCGGAAGTTCTCAAATTTGCTGTTTTTCCCGTCCTGAATACGCCAACTTTTGCATTCGCGACATGCGTTTAATTGCTCATCTGCCCGACGAAACCAGCGCCAAGACCTTTGCCGGTTATCTGGGCTCGCTCGAGATCCGCAACCAAGTTGAACCCGATACGGGTGGCTGGGCCGTGTGGATTCACTCCGAAGACCAGATCGAAGCCGGGCGTCAGGCCTTGGGCGCGTACCTGAAGAATCCCGGCGATGCCAAATACCGCCAAGCGGCCGAGGCCGCTGCCGCCCTGGAAAAGACCCGGCAACGAGAGGAACTGGCGGCCGCCAAACGGGTCCGGAAATCCTCGCAATTGTGGAGCCGCTCGGGTAGCACGCCTTTGACCTACAGCCTCATCGGCGTGTGTGTGCTAGTGACGATCATCGGGGGCATCTCCCCAGGCCCGGAAGAAGTCCACTGGCTGCTCATCAGCGAATGGCCCGTGGGTTGGTTGACCGAAGTGCGGGGGGGACAAGTCTGGCGCCTCATCACGCCCATTTTCATTCATTTCGGCATCACGCACTTGCTCTTTAATATGTTGGTTTTGCGGGATCTCGGCGGCATTGTCGAAATGTGCCAAGGAACCAAGAAACTCGCCCTCCTCGTGCTCATCATCGCCCTAGGAAGCAACTTAGGCCAATACATGTGGGATGGCTTCTACTTTGGTGGAATGTCCGGCGTTCTCTATGGTCTTTTTGGCTACATTTGGATTCGCAGCCAATCCGAGCCCGGCTCCGGTCTGGCGCTGTCGCAAATGACCATTGGCATTATGCTCGTCTGGTTTTTCCTTTGTCTGGCGGGCCTGCTCGGCAACGTCGCCAACGGCACTCACGCCGTCGGCTTGATTATGGGCATGCTCTGGGGCGCGCTCCCGTGGGTTAAGGCGCGGCGCTAATTCTAAACGTTTTTCGCTTGAGCAAACCTTATTCGCCGGGCCATGCTTAACGCATGGAAAATCAATTTCGTACCGAATCCGATTCAATGGGGGCCATGCAAGTGCCGGCCTCCGCTTACTATGGCGCGCAAACCGCTCGCGCCGTGGAAAACTTTCCCATCAGCGACCTGCGTTTTCCGCGCCGGTTTATCCGCGCCCTCGGTTTGATCAAAAAGCACGCCGCGCTGACCAACCTGGAGTTGGGCGGCCTGAAACCGGAACTGGCCAAAGTCATCGTCCAAGCCGCACAGGAGGTCATTGACGGCAAGTGGGATGGCGAGTTTGTGCTCGATATTTTCCAGACCGGCTCGGGCACCTCCACCAACATGAACGCCAACGAAGTGATCGCCAATCGGGCCATTGAGTTGCTCGGTGGCCAGCGCGGTGGCAAACAGGTGCATCCCAACGACCACGTCAACCGCGGCCAATCGAGCAATGATGCCATTCCCACCGCCATCCATCTGGCCGCCCTGGAAGGCCTCGAACGTTCGCTCATTCCCGCCTTGGCTGAATTGCAAAAGGCGCTCGAACAGAAAGCTCAACAGTTTCACGACGTCCTCAAAATCGGCCGCACTCATTTGCAAGACGCGACGCCGATCCGGCTTGGGCAGGAATTCGGCGGTTACGCCAGCCAGGTGGAGCATGGCGTGGCCCGCGTCCGCGCGGCGCAAAAGAATCTCGGCGAATTGGCCCTTGGCGGCACGGCCGTCGGCACCGGCATCAATACGGACAAGGAATTTGCCGGGCGCACCATTGCTCGCATCGCCACCGAAACCGGCTTGAGCATTCGCGAAGCCACCAACCATTTTGAAGCCCAAGGCGGACGCGACGCCCTCGTCGAAACATCCGGCGCGCTCAAGACCATCGCGGTTAGTCTCATCAAGATCGCCAACGATATACGTTTCCTGGGCTCCGGTCCGCGCCTCGGTCTGGGCGAGTTGCGCCTGCCGGCCACGCAACCCGGCTCGTCCATCATGCCGGGCAAGGTCAACCCGGTGATGTGCGAGATGCTTCTGCAAGTCTGCGCGCAGGTACTTGGCAACGATGCCGCCATCACTTTCAGCGGCAGTTTCGGCAACTTTGAACTCAATGTGATGATGCCCGTCATGGCGCACAATCTCTTGCAAGCCATCGAATTGCTCTCCAAAGGGGCGGAGGTTTTCGCTCGCCGTTGCGTCAGCGGTTTGGAAGTCAACGAAGACAAATGCCGGGCCAACCTGGAACTAAGCCTCTCCAACTGCACCATTTTGGCCCCGGTCATCGGTTACGACAAAGCGGCCAAGATCGCCAAGGTTGCCTACGAAACCAACCGCACCATCCGCGAAGTGGCCCTGGACATCTCCGGCCTCGACAAAGTCAAACTGGACGAATTGTTGAACCCGGCAACGCAGACTTAAGCTAGGAAACTAATCGTCGCTCAATTTGTAATCGTATCCGGCAGGCGGATTGTAGAAAGGCGCCATCGCATATTCAAAGTAGATCTTGATATAGCTGACATGGCCGTCCACGAAGCTGGCCATGTCTTTGGCGTCATTGAAGCTGGGCCATTCACCCGGCGGGACTTCTGGCGGGGTGGCCGGTTCATGCCATGAAAAAGGAAAAAAGGCTGGCGCTTCCGCGACGAGCAGAGTCCTGGACGGCTCCTTGACCGAACTTAGTTTCAACCCGCCAATGCCCAGCCAGGATTGGCCGCGATCGTTGTTCGTGGCATGAAGATTGAAGCCATTGAACCAATAACTCGTATAATCGTAGCGCTTATTCTCATGGAGAGGAGCATTCGTAAAAAAAAGGGATCCATTGGTCTGGGTATCGTAATAATGGAACGTGTCCGCTGGGCACGCAAAAATCCTGTCAGACGCCGATGAACTTCCCTTCAGACCGACATAGTCCTTGATTCTTTCCTTATACAGAATCCAAGGAACTTTTGAACCGGGAGCCACGTCGCTTGCGTCATCACAATACATGCGGATGCCCGCATTGATTTGTTTCAAATTGTCCAGGCAGGTCGTCCGCCTGGCGTTGCCTTTGGCCGCGTTCAATGCCGGCAAAAGCAATCCCGCCAGAATCCCGATGACGGCCATCATCACCAACATTTCGACAAGCGTGAATGCTTTGTCCAATTTCAGGGTCGCGTTCATGTTTAGGGTCCCCCCTTATAATACCAACGCTTGGTGAAGGGGTTTTGTGCAACATGCATCCTGCATTCTTGCTCTTGGCCATCCTTGCCGCGAAGGGTGCAAGGCACAAACCACATGTCGGGACCGAAACTATTGGTTGGTTGACCCACGCTCACTAGTTGCAAACCCGCCAACTCGCTCTTAATTGTGTCGTTGAGGACTTTGTCATACCGGGCGCGGGATACACCCGGTTCTTTGAAATTAGCGTAAAATGCGTCCCAATCGCCTCGACCCCAAACCTCGAAGATGGCCCTTACGGCCTCGTCGGCCGTCTTAGGGTTGCCTTGCCAGTGGCCAGTCTTGGGGTTGCCAGCTCGGTGATAGTAATGAGCAACGCTTGGTGTCACCACCGCGGCGGCAAAAATGAGCGCTACGCCCGCGACAATTGATGTTTTTGTTTTCGTCCATGCCATAAGTTTCAGTGCTCCTTGGATAAGGGTAAAGGTTGAAGTGCTGGCGGCCGCGCCTTTGGCCGCCGCCACGGCAGCGACGGACTTGGCGAGCATCGCGGGCGCCGCGCGAACGGCATGAGTGGAAATTGAAACAGCGATCAGAGCCGTAGTGGAAGAAACGCCATGACTGGAAAAATAACGGTGCATCTTTTCCAAAGCGCGACCGACCCGTTTTTGGGCCGCGTTTTCCCTGATCCCGGAAGCTTGGGCCATTTCGGCAAAACTTTTGCCACCGAAAAATCGCAGCACGACCGCGCCGCGCTCTTTCTCATCGAGTTCCCCCATCGCGTCCTCCAACAGCGGCGCGAGTTGTGTCCAAGTTTCATCGGGAGTGGCGGCGCCGAGTTTTGTTTGCATATAAGCCTCTTGTTCGCGTCGGACGCGGCGGGCTTCACTTTTCAAGAGACTCAATGCCGCCAAGCGCGCGGTTTGATACAGCCAGCCGGCCAGATTTGTCTGGTTGGAGAGGCGCCCGGCTTTCTGTGCGAGGATGACGAAGACAGCCTGGGTAATCTCTTCGGCCGCAGCAGAATTGCCGGTTTTCCGCAACGCGGCGGAATAAACCAAGTTCACATAACGTGAAACTAAGGCGGCAAAGGCCGTGTCGGAATGGCGCTCGGCGTATTGCCGCAGCAAGTCCATGTCGCTCGCGTTATCCATCCACTTATTAAACGTCCGCCGACAGGAAAAAACAGCCGGCAAACTGATTTAATTCTGTAAATAGATAAGCTTGGCTTTTCGTTGCCAAGACTGGTGGGCCGGACGAAAGAGGCCCCCCTGCGAGAAAGGACCGATCAATCAAGCACGGTCGCAGCCCCTCTACCCATTCTTCCCGCAGCAGTGCTTGTATTTCTTCCCGCTGCCGCAGGGACAGGCATCATTGCGCCCAACTTTGGGGCCGCTGCGGACTGGGCGCGCCTTGGAAATGGCGGAACTGGCTTCAGTCACCATGTCACTGGGCTTTTTCGCTCCAGGTTCCGCAGGCTCGGGGGCAGCGGATGAGGCGGCGCCGCCGCCAAAAGCCTCGGCCGATTGATGAACGGTGCGTTGCGGCAGTCCGCGCAGAAACTTATCGAACGCCATCATGCTGGAGGCGCTGCGGAAGATATTGTGGCAAATCTCCGTCTTGATGTTGATCATCAGATCCTCGAAGACCTTGAACGCTTCCGCCTTGTATTCGATGAGCGGATCGCGCTGGCCATAAGCCCGCAAGCCAATGCTTTCGCGCAAGGTATCCATCCCGTAAAGATGCTCCTGCCACAATTCATCCACCGCCCGCAAAATGGTGTAACGCTCCACCGATTTAAGGGCGTCAGGGTTCTCAAAACTGATTTTTAATTCGTAGGCGTCGCGCACCGCTTTGCAAATAAACTGGCAGACGCCGAACTGCGGCGCGGTCAAACCATCAAACGCGGACCCCGGCACCGGCGCTTCCGTGGCCGCCTGCGCCGCCTTGAGAATCTCCTCTTCCGGCACGCCCAACGGGAAATTCAGGTTGATCCAGTCCGCCAACGGCCGCCCTTTCCATTCCGATACTTCCGTGGTGGGGGGCGTCAATTCCTCGACTTTTTGGATGACGATTTCCTCCATGATGTCCATCAGGCGGTCGCGCACGTCGTCGGAATTGATCACTTCGTCGCGGAAGCCATAAATGACTTCGCGCTGCTTGTTCATCACGTCGTCGTACTCGAGGGTGCGCTTGCGGCGCTGGAAATTATGCTGCTCGACGCGCTTTTGCGCCTGCTCGATGGACTTGTTGAGCATGAAATGCTCCAGCTCCTGGCCTTCCTCCAGGCCCATTTTTTCCATGTACTTGACGATTTTGTCCGAGCCGAAGAGCCGCATCAGGTCATCTTCCAGCGAGATAAAGAAATGGGAGGAACCGGGATCGCCTTGCCGGGCGCAGCGTCCGCGCAACTGCCGGTCAATGCGGCG
>Ga0182016_10002095_pt1 | contig 23710 bp, 19 predicted proteins | sample 712S2MmetaG_FD_120491 | JGI IMG/M metagenome (GOLD analysis project Ga0182016, IMG submission 120491) | Permafrost microbial communities from Stordalen Mire, Sweden - 712S2M metaG | ecosystem: Environmental > Terrestrial > Soil > Wetlands > Permafrost | place: Sweden: Stordalen | collected... | reverse complement strand
GGCGGCGGCGAGGAGACGGTCGCGCGGGTGGCGCGCGGCGTCGCCAACTCGCCGCTCGTCAAGGCGGCGCTGTTCGGCGGCGATCCCAACTGGGGCCGCGTCGCGCAGGCGATCGGCGCCGCCACGGCGGGCCGTGCCCCGCTGCGCTTCGATATCGCGATCGAAGGCGTCACGGTCGCTCGCGGCGGCGCGGCGGCCGAGCACGACGCGGCCGCGCTCGCAGCCGCGGTCGCTCGCGACGAGGTTCTCTACGAGATCGACCTCGAGGGCTCCGGTGCGGAGGCGGAGCTGTTCTTCTCCGACCTCAGCTACGACTACGTGAAGATCAACGCCGAATACACCACCTGATCGTGACGACCCCCGACCGAACGGCTGAGAACTGATGCGCGACGTCGCAACGCTGCTCGAGGCTTTGCCCTACATCCGCGACTTCCACGGCTCCACGGTCGTGATCAAATACGGCGGCGCGGCGATGGACGACCCGCTGCTGCGCGAGGAGTTCGCGCGCGACGTCGTGCTGCTGAAGTACGTCGGCATGAGTCCCGTCGTCGTGCACGGCGGCGGCCCCGACATCACCGCGTACATGAAGCGGCTCGACATGCCGGTCGAGTTCGTCGGCGGCCTGCGCGTCTCCGATGAGGCGACGGTCGAGATCGCGAAGATGGTGCTCGTCGGCAAGCTGAACACCGACATCGTCCTGCGCATCGGCCGCCACGGCCAGCCGGCGGTCGGCCTCTCCGGCGACGATGGCGGCCTGCTGCGCTGCTCGCGGCGCACCGCGCCCGGCGGCGAGGACATCGGCTTCGTGGGCCAGATCGACCATGTCGATGCCGGCGTGATCAATCACATCGCGCGTGACTACATTCCCGTCGTCGCGTCGGTCGGGGCCGACGCCGAGGGGAACTCCTACAACGTCAACGCCGACGAGGCGGCCGCAGCGATCGCGGTTGCGCTGCGCGCACGCACCGCGATCTTCCTGACCGACGTGCGCGGCTGGCTGCGCGACCCGTCCGACCCCGAAAGCCTGATCGCGCAGGCCGGCGTGGCGGAGGTGACGGACGCGCTGGCCGGCGTCGAGGGCGGTATGCGGCCGAAGTTGCAGGCCTGCGTGGATGCCGTCGCCGGCGGCGTAGGCGCCGCGCAGATCATCGACGGGCGCGTCGCGCACTCGCTGCTGCTCGAGCTCTTCACCGACGCCGGGATCGGCACGAAGGTCACCGCATGAGCGCGCCGCTATCCGCCGACGCCCACCTGACGCCGAACTATGCGCGCTATCCGGTGGAGTTCGCGCGCGGCGAGGGCGCGCGGCTGTGGGACACCGACGGCGTCGAGTACCTCGACTTCCTCGCCGGCATCTCCGTCTCGAGCGTGGGGCACTGCCATCCGGCCGTCGTCGCCGCGATCCGCGAGCAGGCCGGGCGCCTGCTGCACGTCGGCAACCTCTACTACACCGAGCCGATGTCGGCGCTCGCTCGCCGGCTCGCCGAATGCTCGCTCGGCGGCAAGGTGTTCTTCACGAACTCCGGGACCGAGGCCGTCGAGGCGGCGCTGAAATGCGCGCGCAAGGCCCGCCAGGGCGGCACGATCGTGTCGCTCCACGGCGCCTTTCACGGGCGCACCTACGGCTCGCTGTCGGCCACACCGCAGGAGTCCAAGCAGGCCCCGTTCGCTCCCCTGGTCGGCGGCTTCGTCAGCGTCGAGGCGAGCGTCGAGGCGATCGCCGGGGCGCTCGACGAACGCACGGCGGCGCTGATCCTCGAGCCGATCCAGGGCGAGAGCGGGGTGCACGTGCTCTCAGACGAGCTGCTGCGCTTCGCCCGCGAGCGCTGCGACGCCGTTGGCGCCACGCTGATCTTCGACGAGATCCAGACCGGCCTGGGCCGAACGGGCACGGCGTGGGCGTACGAGCACGCGGACGTCACCCCCGACCTGCTCGTGAGCGCGAAGGCGCTCGCCGGCGGCCTTCCGATGGGTGCACTGATCACCGGCGAGCGCCACGCCGACACCTTCGCGCCCGGCGATCACGGCTCGACGTTTGCCGGCGGCCCGGTCGTCTGTGCAGCGGCGCTCGCGGCCCTCGACGTGCTGCTCGACGAGACGCTGCTGGCGCGGGTGCGCGAGCTCGGCGAGATGGCGCGCGAGCGCCTTGCGACACTGCCGCACGTCGTCTCTATTCGCGGGCGCGGTCTGATGATCGCCCTCGACCTCGACGTGGAGGCGCCCGAGATCGTGCGGCGCGCGCTGCTCGAGCAGCACCTTGTGGTCAATGCCACCGGACCGGCGACCGTGCGGCTGCTGCCGCCACTCGTGATCGGCGAGGCCGAGGTCGAGGACTGCGTGGCGCGGCTCGCGGCGGTGCTTGGCTGAGATGCGCCGTGCGCTCGCGGATGGCTACGAGCTCGACGACGATCCGGAGCGAATCGACGTCGACTTCGTCTTCAAATACCTGTCGCTTGAGTCCTACTGGGCCCGCGGGCGCCCGCGTGAGGTGGTCGAGCGCTCGCTCGCCGGCTCGGCTCGCGTGGTCGGCCTCTACCACGGCGGCGCGCAGGTCGGCTTCGCCCGCGTGATCTCCGACGGCGCCGTGCTCGCCTATCTCGGCGACGTCTTCGTCGAGGCGGCCCACCGCGGCCGCGGCCTCGGCGTGGCGCTCGTGCGGGAGGCTGTCGACGAGGGGCCGCAGCGTGAGCTGAGCTGGCGCCTCGACACCAGCGACGCGGAAGGACTGTACGCCCGCTTCGGCTTCAAGGAGCGCGTCGCGCCGCCGGTCCACATGGAGCGCCGCGCCGGCCGGCGGCCTTGAGCGGCGGGCGGCCGCCCGGCCTCCGGCGCTGCGCCGGTAGGCTTGCGCACCGATGAGCGACCCTGAATTCGCGCCCCGCACGGCCGGCTATCAGGCGGATCCCGCCGACGTCCATCGCGTGCTGCTGCTCTACAGCGGCGGTCTGGACACGAGCGTGATGCTGCGCTGGATCCAGGAGCGCTACGACGCCGAGGTCGTGACGCTGACCGTCAACCTCGGACAGCCGGGCGAGGACTACGCGGTGATCGAGGGCAAGGCACGCCAGATCGGCGCGGTCGAATGCCACATCGTCGACGCACGCGACGAGTTCGCGGACGAGTACGTTGCGCCGGCGATCAAGGCCAACGCGCTCTACGGCGGCGGCTACCCGCTGTTCACGGCGCTCGGGCGGCCGCTGATCGCAAAACTCGCGGTCGAGTACGCGCGACGCAGCGGCTGCGACACGATCGCGCACGGCTGCACCGGCAAGGGCAACGACCAGGTCCGCATCGACGGCACGATCGCCACGCTCGCGCCGGACCTTCGTGTGATCGCGCCGGTGCGCGAGTGGGCGATGGGACGCGAGGAGGAGATCGCCTACGCGCGCGAGCACGGGATCGCGGTCAAGGGCGGGGTCGAGGTCGTGCCCTACTCGATCGACGACAACCTCTGGGGGCGCTCGTCAGAGGGACGCTGGATCGAGGACCTCGCCCACGCGCCCGAGGAGGACGTCTTCCAGCTCGTCACGCCGCCGCGCCTCGCGCCCGATCAGCCGGCGCGGATCGACCTGCAGTTCGAGGGCGGGCTGCCCGTGGCGCTCGACGGCGAGCAGCTGGCGCTGGCCGAGCTGATCGAGCGGGTGGGGGAGATCGGCGCCCGCCACGGCGTCGGGATCATCGACCACATCGAGGACCGCATCGTCGGTCTGAAGGTGCGCGACATCTACGAGGCGCCGGCCGCGGCGATCATCCTCGCGGCGCACGCCGAACTCGAGAAGCTGGTCTGCACGATCCACCAGAACCAGTTCAAGGCGAGCCTCGACCGCCAGTGGGCCTACCTGGTCTACGCCGGGCTGTGGTGGGAGCCGCTGCGCGGGGATCTCGACGCCTACATGGAGTCCGTCAACGCCCAGGTCGCCGGCACGATCGGGCTCGAGCTCTACAAGGGCACCGCGCGCGTCGTCACTCGCGCTTCGCGCAACGCCGTCTATGACCAGTCGCTCGCCTCCTTCGCCGAGTCCGGCGGCCTCTTCTCGCAGACCGCCTCGCCCGGCTTCATCGAGCTGTGGACGCTCCAGTCGCGCATGGCGTGGCGGCTGCGCAACCGCTGAGACGCGCCTCCCGACATCCTTTCGCGCAACGTGCGCACAAGCGTGCCCTGGGGCTCGTCACGGACCCCGTCCAGGACGGCGGCGGACGCCGGAGGCGTCGGGCCGCCCCATTAGGATCAGGAACCGGATGCCTGAGCCCGCCTGCGCCCACCTTCACGTCCATTCCGAGTACTCGCTGCTCGATGGCGCGTCGAAGATCGCGGGGCTCGTCGAGCGGGCGGCGGCGTTCGGGCAGCCGGCGCTGGCGCTCACCGATCACGGTGTGATGAACGGAGCGATCGAGCTCTACCAGGCGGCACGCAAGGCGGGCATCAAGCCGATCGTCGGCTGTGAGGTGTATTTCGTCGACGATCACGCCGCCGTGGCAACGCCCGGCAAGCGGATCGAGCACAACCATCTGACACTGCTGGCACACAGCGACGCGGGTTACCGCAACCTCGTGCAGCTCTCCTCGGCGGGCTTCCTCGAGGGGCTACAGCGAGGCAAGCCGACCGTCGACATGGAGCAGATCGCGCGCTACGGCGACGGTGTGATCGCGCTGACGGGCTGCCTGGCGTAGCGTTTGTGCTCGCGGATCGCCGACGGGCGCATCGACGAGGGGCGTGAGCACGTGGATCAGTTGATCGGGGCGCTCGGGCGCGAGAACGTGTACTTCGAGGTGCAGAAGAACGGCCTCGCGCTGCAGGAGCGCTGCAACGAGGAGATCGTGCGCCTCGCGGGTGAGATGGGCGGCTCGCTGGTCGGAACCGGCGACGTCCACTACCTGCGGCGCGAGGATTACAGCCACCATGCGGCGCTGCTGTGCGTGCAGACCAAGAGCACGATCGCCGAGCCGAAGATCCGTTTCGAGACCAACGAGTTCTACCTGCGCGACTGTGCCGAGATGGCGCAGGCGTTCGCGCAGTGGCCGCAGGCGCTCGCGTCGACGCTCGAGATCGCCGAGCGCTGCAACGTCGAGCTCGAGCTCGACCGCCAGCTGATCCCCGCCTATCCGGTGCCGGAGGGCGAGAGTCCGCGCAGCTACCTGCGCGGACTCGTCGAGCAGGGGCTGCGCGAGCGCTACGGCGACCCGCCGCCCGCGGCGACGCTCGAGCGCATGGAGACGGAGCTCGAGGTGATCGACCGGATGGGCTTCAACGCGTACTTCCTGATCGTCTGGGATTTCGTCGACTTCGCGAAGCGCAGCGGGATCGCTGTCGGCCCCGGCCGCGGCTCGGCGGCCGGCTCGATCGTCGCCTACAGCCTGCGCATCACCGACGTGGATCCGATCGCCTACGACCTGCTGTTCGAGCGCTTCCTCAACCCCGAGCGTGTCTCGATGCCGGACATCGACATCGACTTCTCCGTGCGCGGGCGCGAACGCGTGTTGCGCTACGTGGTCGAGAAGTACGGCCGCGAATCGGTCGCGCAGATCGTGACCTTCGGCAAGATGGCGCCGCGCCAGGCGACGCGCGACGCCGCGCGCGTCCTCGGCCACGACTACGGGGTTGGCGACCGGCTCGCGAAGCTGATCCCAGATCCGCAGCAGGGGCGGGCGCCATCGTTTGAGGAATGCCTCGCCGACGGTGAGCTGCTGCGCGCGGCCTACGACGAGGATCCCGTCGCGCGCACGATCATCGAGACCGCGCGGGGCCTGGAGGGCGTTGTGCGCAACTCCTCGATTCACGCCGCCGCCGTCGTGATCGCCGATCGGCCGCTGACCGACATCGTCCCGCTGCAGCTCGCCGACGCGGGCCTCGACGAGAACGGCGAGCGGCAGTTCCGCACCGTGACGCAGTTCTCGATGAAGCCGATCGAGGAGATCGGCCTGTTGAAGATGGATTTCCTGGGGCTGCGCAACCTCGATGTGATCGAGGACGCGCTCGACATCATCGAACGCTCCAGCGGCAGCCGTCCCGACATGGCGACGCTGGCGCTCGATGACCCGGCGACCTACGCGATGCTCGCCGCAGGCGACAGCGTCGGCGTCTTCCAGTTCGAGTCCGAGGGGATGCGCGAAGCGCTGAAGAAGGTCCGGCCCGACCGCTTCGACGACCTGGTCGCGCTCAACGCGCTCTACCGGCCGGGGGCGATGGACCAGATCCCGACCTACGCCCGCGGCAAGCACCACCCCGAGCTGATCAGCTATCCCGACGAGCGGCTGCGCCCGATCCTCGCTGCGACGATGGGCGTCATCCTCTACCAGGAGCAGGCGATGCGGATCGCCAAGGAGATCGCCGGCTTCTCCGGCGCCAAGGCGGACGACCTGCGCAAGGCGATCGGCAAGAAGAACCGCGAGGCGATGGCGAAGCTCAAGCCCGAGTTCGTCGCCGGCGCGCGCGCGAGCGGCACCTCGGACGCCGTCATCGACTTCATCTGGTCGACCAACGAGAAGTCGGCGGACTATTCGTTCAACCGCAGCCACGCCGCCTGCTACGGCCTGATCGCCTACCGCACCGCCTGGCTGAAGGCGAACCACCCGGCGGAGTACATGGCGGCGCTGATCTCCTCGGTGATGTCGACGAAGGACCGCGTGCCGTTCTTCGTCGCCCGCTGCGAGGAGATGGGAATCGAGATCCTCCCGCCCGACGTCAACCTCTCAGACCACGAGTTCACGGTGGTGCAGCGGCGGATCCGCTTTGGCCTGGACGCCGTGAAGGGCGTCGGCTACCAGGCCGTCGAGGCGATCAAGCGCGCGCGAGAAGAGGGCGGAGCGTTCAGCTCGCTATGGGACTTCTGCGAGCGCGTCGACGGTCGTGCGGTCAACAAGAAGGCGATCGAGGCGTTGATCAAATGCGGTGCGCTCGGGTCGACCGGCGCGACCCGCCGCGGCATGCTCGAGGTGCTCGAACAGGCGCAGGGGGCGGGCCAGAAGTCCCAGCAGGACCTCCTGATCGGTCAGGGCTCGATCTTCGACCTCGGCGACGTGGGCGCACCCGTCAACGGGCACGCCGCGGTCCGCCCGCCGATTTCGACGATCGAGTTCGACCAGCGCGAGTTGCTCGCGGTTGAGAAGGAGGCGATCGGCCTGTTCATATCCGCGCACCCGCTGAAGGCCGTGCGCGAGGCGCTCTCGCTCGCCGTCGACTGTCCGATCTCCGCGGTGTCGGAGCGTCCCGACAAGGAGAGCGTGACGATCGGCGGCATCGTCACGCAGGCGCGCAAGATCCGCACGCGGGCCGGCGCCGACATGATGTTCGCGACGCTCGACGACCTCGAGGCGCAGATCGAGATCATCCTTTTCGGATCGGCCCTGGAGAAGCTCGAGGGCTCGCTCGCGGTCGACTCCATCGTGATCGTGAGGGGCCGTGTCGACCAGAAGGAGGAGGGCCGGACATCCGTCGTCGCCCAGTCGGTCGAGGCGTTTCGCCCCGACGCCGAGGAACTGGCTCGAGCTCACGCCGCGGTGCTCGAGGCGGCGGCGGCAAAGCCTCTCCACATCCGCATCGGAGACGGTTGCCGGTTCGCCGCGGTGCTCGAGGACCTCAAGGGCGTCCTCGGAACCTTCCCGGGGCGCTCGGAGGTCGTGATCGAGCTCTCCGACGAGCGCCGCGTCCGCCTCGGCAGCGAGTTTCGCGTCGAGCCGAGCCCCGGCCTGCGGGCCGAGCTCGAGCACCTGCTCGGCGGCCCGGTGCGGCTCGTGGCCTGAGGCTGCGGCTCTCGCGCCGCAGCTCGCCTGAGAGTCAGCGGTCCCCTCGTCTGCAGGGTGCGGGTGGTGCGAGGCCCGCTCGCCAGCGCCCGCCGGCGCGACGTCGAAGGCGATCCGAGCACGGATTCCCGGCCGCGCTGGCGCGGCCGGGAATCTGCGTCGCCTGCGTCTAGCTGATCGCGCTCGTCTGGGTTGCGGTGATCGACGAGTTGCTTCCGTCGTCGCCAAAGCCGGTCACGAGGGCCTGACGGGTCTGGTCCGGTACGTTCACCTGGCACTGCAGCCCGATCGTCTGCGTTGTGCTGAGCGTGAGCGCGGCCTGGACATGCATCGTCGTCTCCTCCTGCCAGATAGGGCCGAACGGAGTGGTGGACTCGACAATGCCGCTGTCGGTCTGCGTTGACGCCTCGACGCTGCCACCCTCGGTCAGCTGGCACGTCTGCTCGACGCCCTGATATGCCGCCGCCGGCGCGGCGGTCGTGAAAGCTTCGGTGTCGGTCTGGGCGTAGATGACGTAATGGCCGGCCGGAAGCGACTTGCTGACCATCGTCGCGAAGTTGCCGCTGTTGGCGCCGATCGGAATGTTGACCAAACCAGCCGTGGCGTAATACGCGGCCACCGCGCCGTTCTGGCCGGGAGCGCCGGCCGCGCCGGCGGCGCCCGCGGCACCCGCTGCGCCCTGGGCGCCCGGCGCACCGGCCGCTCCGCGTGCGCCGTGCAGCTTCGACAGCACGCTCGGCTTGATCTGGCTGGTCGAGGTGATCAGGTAGTGGTGTGCCGCCCACGCCGTCCCGCCGCCGATCGCGAGGACCAAGGCGAGGGTCGAGACGACGTTGGCATAGCCGAGTCGGCGTCGCCCGCCCTTGGCGTTCTCGCGGTTACCCCTCCGGTGCAGCTGGCGCATGTGTTCTCCTCAATCTCGAGTTGACGGCGAGGCGACGCATTCGTCGCCCGCCGGATTGCGTGCACGCCACGGTACTTCGCGTCGGAGCGCTCGCAACCCTCTAAAGGTCGATGTCTCGAACCCCTAGAACATGCGGCCAGTTCAGCTTGCGAGCAGCCCGACCACGAGCGCGACCTCGGCGGCGGTCGGTCCGCTGCGGTCGGGCCCAGGCGTCTCGAGCACGCAGGCCAGATCGGCGAAGCGCGGCTCGTTGACGAAGGCGCGCGCGCCCTCGAGGCCAAGTTCGCCCTCGCCGATGTTCGCGTGGCGGTCGCGGTTTGAACCGAGCGGCGTCTGGGAGTCGTTGAGGTGCAACGAGCCGACCCGGCCGGCGCCGAGCGCCCGCTCGCACTCGTCGAGCACGCCCGTCAGCGCCTGCGGTGTGCGGATCTCATAGCCGGAGGCGAGCAGGTGGCAGGAGTCGAGACAGAGCCCGAGACGAGGGCCGCCGCCGCCGGCTTCGAGCAGCGCAGCGAGCTCGGTGAAAGAGCGCCCGAGCGTGCCGCCCGCGCCGGCGGTGTTCTCCAGGTGCAGCGGGCAGTGGTCGGAGTCGGCGAGCGCGGCGGCGAACAGCGCGCCGGCGCGCTCGATCGCCGGCCCGGTCGGGCCACCCTTCGCGGAGCCAGGATGCACGACGACGGCCGTCGCGCCGATCGCGTCGCCCACGCGCAGTGAGTGGGTGAGGGAGGCAAGCGACTTGGCGGCGATCTCGCTCTCCTCGGAGGCGCAGTTGACGAGGTACACGGCGTGGATCAGCACCGCCCCGACCTGGCTCGCGGCGCGCGCTTCGCGAAAGCGGGCGAAGTCGTCCTCGCCGTAGGCGGTCGGGCGCCAGGCGCGCGGCGACTGGTTGAAAATCTGGATCGCCCGAGCACCCAGCTGCGTCCCGCGCTCCACCGCGCGGTAGAGGCCGCCGGCGGGTGAGACGTGGGCGCCGACTAGCATGCGTCAGGACCCATGAGAGTTCGCTTTGCTCCTTCCCCGACCGGCGCCCTGCACATCGGCGGGGCCCGTACGGCGTTGTTCAACTGGTTGCTCGCGCGCAACGCCTCGGGGCGCTTCGTGCTGCGGATCGAAGATACCGACCAGGAGCGCTCGACGGCAGAGAACGTCGAGCAGATCCTGGATGCGCTCCGCTGGCTGGAGCTCGACTGGGACGAGGGCCCGATCTTCCAGAGCGAGCGCGAGGCTCGCCACCGCGAGGCGGTGCAGTCGCTGCTGGCGAGCGGCCGGGCGTATCGCTCGCAGGCCACGGCCGAGGATGTCAAGGCCTGGAAGGCGGTCCACGGGGACGATCGCGGCTTCCGCGGCGAGGCGCACGATGGCGGCGCCGTTCGCCTGCGCGTGCCCGATGACGGCGACACCGTGTTCGACGATCTGGTGCTCGGCGAGGTGCGCTCACCGAATCGATCGATGGACGACCTCGTGATCGCCCGCGCCGACGGCACGCCGCTCTACAACCTCGCCGTCGCCGTCGACGACCTGGATCTGGCGATCACGGAGGTGATCCGCGGCAACGACCACCTCACCAACACCGCCAAGCAGCTGCTGGTGATCGAGGCGCTCGGCGCCGTCCCGCCGCGGTATGGGCATCTGCCGCTGCTGCACGGCCCTGACGGGAAGAAGCTTTCAAAGCGCCACGGCGCCGCGTCGGTGCAGGAGCTGCGCGCCGCCGGGTACCTGCCCGCCGCGGTTCGCAACTACCTGGCGTTGCTGGGCTGGGGTGCCGGCGACGACGAGACGATCCTCTCGACAGCCGAGCTCGTACGCCGGTTTGACATCGCCCGCGTTCAGCGCAACCCCGCCCAGTTCGACGAGATCAAGCTGCGCTGGCTGAACGGGCGCTACATGCGCGAGCTGAGCCACGTGCAGCTGACGGCGGAGCTCGAGGCGTTCTGCGGCCGCACGGGCCTGGGTCCGGCCGTGGAAATCAGCGCCGAGAAGCTGCAGACGCTCGCCGACTTCTGGCCGCTGTGCGGATTCCTCTACGACGGGCCCGTCGATGATCCGCCCTCGCGGGAGCGCTGGCTTGGCGAGGACGGCAGAGGCGTGCTGGCCGATGTGCGAGCGGCGCTCGCGGCACTGGACTCCTTCGAGGTCGACTCGATCGAGGCGGCTCTGGGCACCGTTGTTGAGCGTCTCGGCGCCAAGCCCCGGGATGTTTACCAGCCGCTGCGGGTGGCGCTGGCGGGCCGTCCGGTGTCGCCGGGGATCTTCGAGACCGTGGCCGTGCTCGGTCGCACGCAGACCCTCGCTCGCATCGACGCGGCGCTCAATCTCTGAGCGGCTTCTGCCGATACGTTGACACGACGAAGACCCGCGACATTTGCGTCACCAGCTGCGGCAAGGATGTCGCACGCAAAACCCACGGACGAACACGGAAACTGCATGCCCGCAAATCAAGCCATGCCCGCGGTGATCCCGGCGCCTGGCTCCTCAGGACTTGAACAGCTCCGTCCGGGCGAGGGCCACGGCCGCCGCCTGACGGCGGCATTCGAAGCGCTCGAAGGCTTCCCGGCGCTCGCCGAGTCCCGCAACCGCCTGCTCGCCCTCGTCGGCGGTCACCGCGTCCCGATCGCCGAGGTCGTCGAGGCTGTCGAGTCCGACATCGCACTCGTCGTCGCCGTGATGCGCGTTGCCAACGACCTGCCGACCCGCGGCGGCGCGAAGGTCGAGAACATCGTCGACGCGGTGCGGATCCTCAGTCCCGAGGCGGTCCAGCAGCTGGCCGAGCGGGTGCGCACGTTTGACTTCTTCGAGCGCAGCGCGGTGTGGGACTCGATGCCCGACCGCTTCCGGCTGCACGCCCTCGCCACTCGCGCCGCGGCGGACCTGCTGGCCAGCGAGATCGGCTACCCCGACCGCGATCGGCTGATCGTGGCCGCCCTGCTGCACGACGTCGGCAAGCTTGTCCTGATGCACGCCTATCCCGGCTATCCCGACTCCGTGCACCGCGACGCGCGCACGCCGGAGGAGCGCGTGACGCGCGAGCGCCGCGAACTCGGCGTCGACCACGCCGTCGTCGGCGGCGTGCTCGCCCGCCGTTGGGGCCTCCCCAAGTCGATCGCGAACTCGATCGAGCGCCACCACTCCGATGACATCGACGGGGACGCGGCCCTCGTCCGCCTTGCGGACATCCTCGCCCACTACGCGCACGGCACCCCGGTCTCACCCGCCGACATGCTGCGCGTGGCGCGCACCGCCGGCGTCGGTTCGGGCGAGCTGCGCGCCGTGCTCTTCGCGCTGCCGCAGGCTTCTGGCGTGGGCAAGCGGCGCGTCGTCGAGGCCTGCCCGCTGTCGGTGCGCGAGCGCGATGTCCTGCGACTGCTGGCCGAAGGCAAGGTCTACAAGCAGATCGCCTCGGAGCTCACACTCTCGACCAGCACCGTTCGCACCCACCTTCACAACGTGTACGGCAAGCTCGGCGCCGTCGATCGCGCGCAGGCCGTGTTGATCGCGACCGAGCGCGGCTGGCTGTAGGCGCGGCGCCCGCCCGGTGGGCGGGCTCGCGGGCTGGCGGCAAACGACGTTAGGATCGAGCGCGCGTGCTCTCGATCACAACGAAGTCGCCCTATGCGCTCGCCGCGCTGGCCGAGCTGGGCCGCGGTGGTGAACAGGGACCGATCCCGATCGGCGAGCTTGCACGCCGCCGTGAGATTCCGGTTCAGTTTCTGGAGCAGCTCTTCGCGACGCTGCGCCGAGCCGGGATGCTGCGCTCTTACCGTGGCGTGAAGGGCGGCTACACGTTCGCCCGGGCGCCCGAGACGATCTCCGTGCTCGAGGTGGTCGAGTTGCTCGATGGCCCGCTCGGCGCGGGGGCCACCGGCGTCTTCGCCCAGGCCGCCGATGCAGCTCGAGCCGTTCTCGCAGCCACCACGATCGCCGAGGTGATCGAGCGCGAGGCGCGCGAGGGCGGCGTCATGTACCACATCTGAGGGTCAGCGCCGCTCGGGCGCCGCGCCCGCGCTCGCGACCCGGCGCCGGGCGCGCGGCGGTCTTTGCGCTAGGCTGCCCCTCGTGTCGTGGATACCCACATTGAGGATCGCCCGAGCCGCCTGGAAGGGACGACAGGATCCCGCCGGGCTGATCAAGTCGCAGCTCACCGACCAGCCGGCGCCGGCGCAGGCGCAGGCGCCGCTACCGGCGCCGGGAGCCCCGGCGCTCGCACCGGCCGCTCTGCCCGAGCCGGAGCCGGTCGTACAGCGACACGAAGACCCGACCCATGCCCATCTGTTGCTGCTGCTGCGATGAGCACCCGCTGGGAATACCTCGCGCTGTCCTGGGCGATGACGGCCACCCCGCCCGACGAGGTCTCTGACGCCTGGCGCCTTGAGGCCTCGTTTCACATCTTCCGTCCCGGAGCCGCCGTGGCGGAGACCCGGACCTATGACGGCACGCAGGCCTCGATGCTCGGGTTCGAGCTGCTGAACGAGCTCGGAAGCGACGGCTGGGAGCTCGTGAGCAGCGTCGTGGAACGCACTGCCGTGGCGCCCGCACAGGGCTACCAGACTGCCGGCGTGCCGATCGCGACGACGCAGATCTTCAAGCGTCCCGCAGCGTAGCCGCGCGAGCCAGGCTGCGCCGGGCCCTCACGCGGTCCATGCTCGGCGGGCGCTCAAGGTGTTCCCTCGGACGGGCGATATTGAACGTGTCATGGGAGTCGGCGAACGGTGAACGCGCCGCGAAGCTCGGCGCACGGCCCCCCGGAACCGCGTACCCGGTACAACCGGCGCCGGCTGGGTTCTACACGCGCGGCCGTAATCGGTGCGGCGATCCTGATCCTCGGGCTCGCCGCGTCGGCATTCGTGGCCGCCGAGTGGCACTCGAGCCTGCGGCGCGCGGACAAGAAGTCCTTCTCGTCGACGGCCGCGTACCTGAGCGGTGCGGTCGACTCGCAGCTCGACGCAAACTACAACCTGACGCGCGCGATGCGCGCGATCGCGACGATGGAGCCGGGTGCTTCGGAGACGCGCTTTCAACGTTGGTACACGCTGCTCGAACAGGGCGGTTCGCCGCTGACCCACGACGTCGCCGCCGCCCTGATCGAGCCCGTCCCAGCCGCGCAGCTGGGTGCCTACCGGCGCAGGGCCGAGGCTGATCCGGCGTTCCGGGCGCTGATCGGCGCCAAATTCAAGATCGTGCCGGCCGGGAACCGCGCCGTCTACTGCCTGACGCGCGCCGCGGTCGGCGGCGACTTCGCGCCCAAGGTGTACCCGGTGCTCCTGGACTACTGCGCACCGGTGTTGCCGGTCCTAGGACGATCGCCGTTCCCGGCCCTGATGCGCGCGGCCGCCGCAACCGGCTCGACGATGGTCGTCCCGGTCGGCGGCCTGGCGAAGATCTCGCTCGCCGGGATCGCCATTGCCGTCTATCGCCAGGGTGCGCCGTTGGCGACGAGCGCCCAGCGCCGGGCGGCGGTGACGGGATTCGTCGCAGCAACTTTCGATGCCGGAACGCTGCTGAGCTCGGTCCTGGCTCACGAACGGTCTCTCTCGATGTCGCTGTACCACGTCAACGGCGGCGGCAGGCCGCAATTGATCGCAGCCGCGGGGCCGGACGCCGCCAGCGGCGGCGCGCCCGGCTACCGCGAGCGGACCGCGCTCAGCGGAGGCTGGTTCGTGATCACGAGCGGGACGGTGGGGAGCGTCTCGGCCGGCGCGCAGGGCCTCGTGGTGCTCGGCTCCGGTGCGCTCGTGACGTTGCTGATCCTCGCGCTCTACGTCGTGCTCGTGCGCTCGCGCCAGCGGGCCTGGAAGCTCGTGGCGGAGAAGACCGACGAGCTCGAGTATCTCGCCGTGCACGACCCGCTCACCGGCTTGCCAAACCGGACGCTGGTGCTCGACCGCGCGACGCAGCTGCTCGCCCGAGGACGCCGATTCGACAGCCCGCTCAGCGCGCTGTTCATGGACATCGACGGCTTCAAGCAGATCAACGACATGTTCGGCCATCAGGTCGGGGACGTGGCGCTGCGGGAGGTTGCGCAGCGACTGCAAAGCGTGCTGCGCGACAGCGACACGGTGGGACGCCTCGGCGGCGACGAGTTCGTGATGCTCGTGGATCCGCTCGACCGTGTGAGCCTGGCGGGGATCGCGACCCGGATCCTGGCGGTGATCGCGCTGCCGATCGAGCTGCCGCCACCGGCAAGCACCTCCGTCTCGGTCACCGTCAGCATCGGCATCGCCACCGGGCTGCCCAACGCGGCCGAGGATCTGCTGCGCGATGCGGACCTCGCCATGTACCAGGCCAAGGCGCTCGGGAAGGGCGGCTACGTCGTCTTCGAGTCGTCGATGCACGTTGCAGCGCAGGACCGCACCGAGCTGGAGATGGGGTTGTCGGAAGCGCTCGACGCGGGGCAGTTCTCGCTCGTCTACCAGCCGATCGTCGAGCTTGACACCCAGCGTGTTTCTGCCGCCGAAGCACTTCTGCGCTGGCAGCATCCGACGCGCGGCAACACTCCGCCGGACGTCTTCATCCCGATCGCCGAAGCCAGCGGCCTGATCATCCCGATTGGCCGCTGGGTGCTGGCCCAGGCCTGCGCGCAGTGCGCGCAGTGGCACCGCAACGGCCACTCGCTGGGCGTCTCGGTGAACGTCTCCGCCCGCCAGTTCGAGCGCCCCGAATTCGTGGATGAGGTGCGCAGCGTGCTCGCGGAAAGCGGCCTTGACGCGCAGTGGCTAACGCTCGAGATAACCGAGACGGCGTTGATGACGCGCCCGGCCGTGACCGAGGAACTGCTCGTGGCGCTCAAGACGCTCGGCGTTCACATTGCCGTGGACGACTTCGGCACCGGTTACAGCTCGCTCGGATACCTGCGGCAGTTCCCGATCGATTCGCTCAAGCTCGACCGCAGCTTCATCACGGGGCTCGCGCGCTCGGGGGAAGCGAACGCGCTCGCTCACACGCTCATCCAGCTCGGCAAGACGCTCGGTCTGCGAACCCTTGCGGAGGGCGTCGAGGCCTACACCCAGCTTGCCCAGCTGCAGCTGGAGGGTTGCGATTTCGCCCAGGGCTACCTGTTCGCGCGCCCGCTCACGCCCGCCGCCCTCGAGCTCTACCTCAAGCGCGACCCGGGCCCGCCTCGAGTCGCGCGGCAGTTGCCGAGCGCGGTCGGCGGGCGCTGACGCGCACGCTCAGCGCAGGCAGCTGGTCTCCTCGCTCAGGATGGGTCCCTTGAGGGCGGCGAAGCGGCTGGCCTGCTTCTCGACCGCGGCGTTGACGGACTTGAGCTTCGTCGTGATCGCCGTGATTTCGGCGGCGCTCTTCGCCGCACCGGCCTGTTCGGCCTTGGGAACGAGAGCCGGGTACTTGGACGCATCCTCGAGGATCGACCCGAGGATCTCGAACGCGGTGCCGACGTTGGTCGCGAAGCTGGCGCACGCGGCGGGTACCGCCGCGACCTTCGCAACCTGAGCCTGCGAGGACGCAAGCGGCGCCGCGGCCTCGCCGATCCCGACGCCGAGTACCGTCGCGGCGAGCAGGGCGCTCGCAAGCGCGCGACGCGAGAGTTGAATCGTGGCGCTGCCGCGGTGCGTGAGCATGGCGTCTCCTCTTGGGTGGGTGAGCGCCCGGCCGCGCCGATTGGCAGCCGCCAGGACCGGCGTGCAACCTAACGCACCGGCGCCTGGGGCGCTGCCCGCACCTCCACGGGGCACGGGCCGCGAAGGGCCGCCTCTCGACATGCTGAAATACCTCGGGTGCCTGCGTCTGGCGAGGACGGGCCCGTGCGTCCCGGTGGTCATTCGCTGCGCCGTTTCCTCGGTGGCGGCGCGCTGATCGCGCTGCTGACGACTGCCGCGATCTCGACCGCGGCCTTCGAGGGCGTCAGTTCGATCGCCGACGCCCTGGCGAAGGGGGGACTGATCCGCTCGCCCGACCTCACGCCCGCGTCCGGGGACGCGCCGACGACCTTCCTGATCCTCGGCTCCGACGGGCGCTCCAAGGGCGCCGTGGACGCCTCCAACCCGCCGCACAGCGACACCATCCTGCTCGTGCACCTGGACCCGCGCACGGGTCTGTGGTCCGAGCTCTCGATCCCGCGCGACTTCTACGTTCAGTTCTCCTACCACGGCGCGAGCTACGCCAGCAAGATCAACTACGCCTACACGCTCGGCGGCCCGAACCTGTCGCTGCACGTCGTCAAGGCCCTCCTGCACATTCCGATCAACTACGTCGTGGATCTGAACTTCCTGACCTTCGACGAGGTCGTCGACCAGCTCGGCTGTGTCTATGTGGACGTCGACCATCTCTATCTGAACACGCCCGCAGAGTCGGTGTACGACGACTATGCGTCGATCAACGTGCGCCCCGGCTACCAGGAGCTCTGCGGCCAGCACGCCCTGGACTACGTGCGCTACCGCCACGACGACACGACCTTCGCCCGCGACGCTCGTGAGCAGGAGTTCCTGCGAGACGCCAAGGAGCAACTCGGGCTGAGCGGCCTGCTCGGGCACGCCGGCGCCATCATCAACGTGCTCTCGAAGTCGGTCACCTCGAACATTCGCGGTGCGAGCACCGTCGCCGGGCTGCTCGAGACGGTCGTCGGCTCGGTCAACGGGCCCGTCAGCCAGGTCGCGTTCCCGGATGTCGCGCTCAACGTCGACGGGCAGGACGACCAGACCGCCAGCCCGGCGCAGATACGGGCCGTCGCGCAGCAGTTCCTGGCGCCGACCGTGGCGGCGCCGGTGATCCATGCGGTCGCCGTACACAGGCACGCGAGCACCCATCACGGCGGGAGCGCCGGTTCCGCCGGCGCGCCGGTGACGCCGAGCGCGCCGGCGCTCACGGCGACGCCGCCGAGCACCATCGCGAGCGCGCTGACGCTCGGTGTGAACGTGCCCTTCCCGGTCTATGTGCCCGCGCTCACGCTCGCCTCCGCCTCGCCCGACCCGTTCGAGCCGTTCTCGAATTACACGCTCAAGGACCCCCAGGGCCACCCCCACAGCGGCTACCGGATCGACTGGTCAACCGGAGCGGTGGGTGCCTACTACGGGATCGAGGGGATGAACTGGACCGATCCGCCTCTGTTCGCGCATGCGGACACCGTCGAGCGCTACGGGCGGCGCTACCTCTACGTGAACACCGGCAGACACGTGCAGGACGTGGGCTGGATCGTCGGCGACGCCCTCTACTGGGTCAGCAACACGATCTTCGACAGCCTGACCAACGCCCAGATGTTCGCGATCGCCGAGTCCGCGCAGCCTGTCCACTGAGTGCTCGCAGCAGCGGCGGCGATAGATTGCGTGCGAATGGGGCGAATCCCGGCCGACATTACGGAGTGCATCGGTGGCACGCGCCTCGTGCGTCTGAGCCGGCTCGCCGCGTCGGTCGAGCTCTACGGCAAGCTCGAGGCGGGAAACCCGGGTGGGAGCGTGAAGGACCGGATCGGCTTGGCGATGATCGACGCGGCCGAGCGAGCGGGAAAGATCGAGCCCGGGCGCACGACGATCGTGGAGGCTACCAGCGGCAACACCGGCATCGCGCTGGCACTGGTCTGCGCAGCACGCGGCTACGAGCTGGTGCTGACCCTGCCGCAGGGCATGAGCCGCGAACGCACGGCGCTCCTGCGCCAATACGGCGCGCGAGTGGAGATCATCGAGTCGATGGGCGGCATGGGCGAGGCGGTCGCGGCGGCGCGCGAGCTGGCGAGCCAACCGGATGTATTCCTGCCGGACCAGTTCTCGAACCCGGCCAACCCGGAGGTCCACCGCCGCACCACGGGCCCGGAGATCGTCGAGGCGCTCGACGGCCGCGTTGACGCGTTCGTTGCCGGCGTTGGAACCGGCGGGACGATCACGGGCGTGGGCGAGGTGCTGCGCGCGCGCAACCCCCGCTGCCGGATCGTCGCGGTGGAGCCCGCCGCCTCCGCCGTGCTGAGCGGGCGGCCGCCAGGCCCGCACCGAATCCAGGGCATCGGCGCCGGCTTCGTTCCGTCCGTGCTCAACCGCGAGCTCATTGACGAGGTGATCGCCGTCACCGACGAGCGCGCGATCGAGATGGCGCGTCGAGCCGCCCGGGAGGAGGGCTTGCTCGCCGGCATCTCATGTGGTGCCGCACTCGCGGGCGCACTCGAGCTGGCGGCGCGAGGGGAGTTCGCCGGCAAGCGGATTGTCGTGATCCTCCCCGATTCCGGCGAGCGGTACATGTCGACGCCGTTCTTCTCTGCCCAGTAGGAGGCGATCCCTGTAGGGGTCGGGGAACCGGCGTGGCCGTGACCCTGACCGAGCCGCCGGCGAGGCCGGCGCGGCGCGGTCGCGCGACCCGCCGGGGCGGCTCGCTACGCTGTAGCGGCTATGGCCGGCCTCTACTCGCTTACGCGCGTGGCGCGCGAAGTGCGCCGGGACCTCGACGCAGCGCGCGAACGCGACCCCTCCGCGGCGGGTGTCGGGCCGCTTGAGCTGCTGGCCACCTGGCCGGGAGTCCAGGCACTGCTCGCGCACCGCATCGCGTCGGCGCTGCACGGCGCGGGAATCCCGGTGCTGCCTCGCGTGATCGCCTACCTCGCTCGCGTGCTGACCGGGATCGAGATTCATCACGCGGCGCATGTCGGAGAGGGTCTGTTCATCGATCATGGTGCGGGCGTCGTGGTCGGCGAGACGGCCGTCATCGGCGACGGCGTGACGCTCTACCAGGGCGTGACGCTGGGCGGAACCGGCTTCGAGACAGGGAAGCGCCATCCGACCGTGCAGGACAACGTCACGATCGGGTCCGGCGCCAAGCTGCTCGGGCCGATCGAGATCGGCCACGGAGCGAAGATCGGCGCCAACAGCGTCGTGGTGCGAGACGTTCCGCCGAACTCCACGGTGGTCGGCGTTCCCGGCCACCCGGTGCGGATCGACGGACGCCGCGTCGAGGGCCCCGACACCGATTGGATCCATCTGCCCGACCCGGTCGCCGATGCCATGCGCACGCTTTCTACGCGGGTCGCGGAGCTCGAGCGCATGGTCACCGAACTCGGCGGGACGGCGCCGCCCGCGGAGGCCGAGAACGTACACGCGTTGCGCCCCGTCCGCGGACGCAACCCGGCCGGCGGCTGAGGCGGCCCCGCGCACCCGGCGAGGGCTCGCCGCGCGGGATCGAGCGGCGGCGTCGAGGGGAGCGTGCCGGCAGCGTCAGTAGAAGACGCAGCGGCAGCGATGGCGGGGAAGTGCCTTGAACTCGGGCGCCTGGCCGCGGTTCCAAAGCCAGTTGTCGAGCACGCGGGCGCTGACGCCGAAGCGGGCGCTGAGCAGCTCGCAGGCGTGCACGGCGCAGGCCCGGATCTCACGTTCCGCCGGTCCCATGGGCAGCAGGCGGCCGGAGTCGATGTGGGATGCGAGCCATGGGTCGTAAACGAGCACCCCTTCGCAGCGCAGCACATGTGGCACGACGTTGTCGGCGAAGATCGTGAGACGATCGAGATCCGTGAAGCTCGCAACCCCGGCGAGCGCGAGATTCGCAGGCACGATCTGGGCGCGCTTGTAGAACCCGCGGTCGTCGAACATCGCCATCGCGCGGGCGAGCTGCGTCGCGAGCGCCTGCGCCGATCCGCCGCTCTCGCCGATGAGTTCGAGCACGCTGCGCTCGCCGAGCCAGGCGCCGAGCGCTCGCAGCGCCTGGGCGTAGAGCGCCATCAGCTCATGGTCGGCGGCCTGCCCGAGCGTGTGGGCGACCGTTTCAGCGTCCAGCGAGCACAGCTCGCGGTTGCTCCACGGCCCCTCGGCGCGAAAGCGGTCGCTCAGCCGGCTCGCCACCGTCGCGTAGCCGGAGCAGCCGGGCAGCTTGCGCAAGGTCGGAAACCAGCCTGAGCCGAAGTTGATCGAGTCGAGCGTCAGCAGGTAGCGCGCCACCTCCTCCGCGGAGCCGTCCAGGTGGTGCAGGCCTGCGTCGAGCGTCGCCGCCGGCTCACCTGCGAGCGCCTCAAGCGCCGCGAGGTCGATTTTCACAGAGACCGCCGCGCCGGCGATTGCGGCGCAGTGCGCGCGCACGACCTCGCACAGCGCCGTGTCGCCCAGCGATCGCGGAGCGGTGGCAGCCATCTCCCGCAGAGCCTAGCCGCCGCCGCATCTATGCTGAAGAAGTGTCCGATCAAAGCGTCGCCGAACAACGCATCGATGCCCTGCTGGAGGGTCTGAACGCACCCCAGCGCGAGGCCGTGACGCATGGCGACGGCCCACTGCTGATCCTCGCCGGCGCCGGGAGCGGCAAGACACGCGTGCTGACACACCGGATCGCCTACCTCGTCCATACGGGAGAGGCCCGCCCCGACGAGCTGCTCGCGATCACCTTCACCAACAAAGCCGCTGCCGAGATGCGTGACCGGGTGGAGCTGCTGCTGGGCCGCAGCACGCGCGGAATGTGGGTGATGACCTTCCACGCCGCATGCACGCGGATCCTTCGCGTCGAGGCGCCTCGGCTGGGCTACACGCGCCAGTTCACGATCTATGACCAGGCCGACACCAGGCGGCTGATCAAGCAGTGCCTCGAGCGTGTCGGCGCCGACCCGAAGCGCTTTCCCCCGGCGGCTGTGCTCGGCCAGATATCGGACGCCAAGAACCGCCTGCGCGACGCGGCGGAGTACCGCTCGATGGTGGGCTCCTACTTCGAGCAGACCGTCGCCGACGCCTTCGAGCTCTACGAGCGCGAGCTGCTGCGCTACAACGCGATGGACTTCGACGACCTGCTGGGCCGTGCGGTCAACGTGCTCGAGCTGTTCGCGGAGGTGCGCGAGCGTTATCAGCAGGCGTTCCGCCACGTGCTCGTCGACGAGTACCAGGACACCAACCACGCGCAGTACCGCTGGCTGACGCTGCTCAGCGGCGAGCGGCGCAACCTCGCCGTGGTCGGCGACGACGCGCAGTCGATCTACGGCTTCCGTGGCGCCGACATCCGCAACATCCTCGACTTCGGCCAGGACTTCCCGGACGCCCACATCGTCAAGCTCGAGCAGAACTACCGCTCGACACAGACGATCCTGTCGGCGGCCAACGCCGTGATCGCCAACAACCGCGGCCAGGTCGGGAAGGACCTCTGGACAGAGCTCGGCGAGGGCGACCCGATCAAGCTGCGGATGCTCGCCGACGAGCACGCCGAGGCCCGCTACGTCCTTGGCGCGATCGAGGGTTTCGTGGCGGACGGGGTGTCGCGTGCGGAGGTCGCCGTCTTCTACCGCACCAACGCGCAGTCGCGGGTGCTCGAGGACGCGCTCGTGCGAGCCGAGGTCCCCTACCAGGTGGTCGGGGGAACGAAGTTCTATGAGCGCGCCGAGATCAAGGACGCCATCGCCTATCTCTCGCTGCTGGCCAACCCCTCGGATCAGATCAGCTTCACGCGCGTCGCGAACAGCCCGCGCCGCGGGATCGGGCAGACGTCGCTCTCGCGCGTCATCGCCCACGCCGCGACCCTGGGCGAGCCTGTTTGGGACGTCGCGAGCGCGCCGGACATCGTGCCCGGGCTCGGCCGCGCCGCGATCAGCGCGATCGCACGTTTCATGGGCACGATGGTCGAGTTGCGCGAGCTCGCGAGAGGCGGCGCGCCGGTCGGCGAGCTGCTCGAAGCGGTGCTCGCGCGCAGCGGCTACGTGGAGGCGCTGGAGGCCGAGCGAACCTTCGAGGCACAGGGGCGGATCGAGAACCTGGAGGAGCTCGTGGGCGTCGCGCGGGAGTTCGAAGCGGCCGGCCCGAGCGTGCCGCGCGGCGAAGGGGAGGAGGGCCTCGAGGGGCTCGACGCCTTCCTCAGCCAGATCGCTCTGGTGAGCGACGCCGACGAACGGCGCGACGACCGGGGGCTCGTCACGCTGATGACGCTGCACAACGCGAAGGGCCTCGAGTACCCGATCGTCTTCATCATCGGCTGCGAAGAGGGGGTTTTCCCCCATTCGCGCTCGCTGGACGAAGGCTCGCTCGAGGAGGAGCGCCGGCTCTGCTACGTCGGCATCACGCGGGCCATGCGCGAGCTGACGCTCACCTACGCGCGCCGCCGCACACTTTTCGGCGCGGAGAGCTTCGGCCTGCGCAGCCGCTTCCTGGACGAGATCCCGCCGGCTCTGACAGACGCAAGCGACGACGTTTTCGGCTCAGGTGCCGGGCGCATCGGCGCTTCGCGAGGCGCCGGCGCGCAGGGCGGTCCGGGAATCTGGGCGGCTTCGTCGTCGGCAGCCAGCTCGAGTGCGGCAGGGCGCTCGCCCGCGCCCTCGTACCGGGTCGGCGAGGACGTGGTGCACGCGTCGTTCGGCGAGGGGGTCGTCACCGGTCTCGAGCGCGACGGCATCGTCATCGTTCGCTTCGCAGCCGACGGGTCCGAACGCCGGCTGATCGCCGAGTTCGCGCCCGTGACGCGCAGATGACCGCGCGGCTGATCGACGGGCGGGCTGTGGCTGAGACGCTGCGCGGTGAGCTGGCTGGCGAGGTGGCGGCCTTCACCGAACGCCACGGGCGCCCGCCCGGGCTTGCGACCGTGCTCGTCGGCGAGGACCCGGGGAGCATCGTGTACGTGGGGATGAAGCATCGCCAGAGTGAGGCGATCGGGATCGCGTCGTTCGACCACCGCCTGGCGGCGGACACCAGCGAGGCCGAGCTTGTCGCGCTGATCGAGCGGCTCAACGCCGACCCGGATGTCAGCGGCGTGCTGATCCAGCTACCGCTGCCGGGCCAACTCGACGGCGTCAAGCTGCCCGGCCTCGTGGACGTCGCCAAGGACGTCGACGGATTGACGGCGCTCTCCGCGGGACTCCTGGCGCTCGGGAGACCGGGCCTGCGGCCGTGTACGCCGAGCGGCGTGATGGTGCTGCTCGACAGCGCGGGAATTGCGCTCGAGGGCGCCGAGGCGGTTGTCGTGGGGCGGTCCAACCTGTTCGGCAAGCCGATGGCCCAGCTGCTCCTGGCGGCCAACGCCACCGTCACGATGTGCCATTCGCGTACCCGCGATCTGGCGGCGGTCTGCGCCCGGGCGGATGTTCTGATCGCCGCCGTCGGGCGGGCGAAGATGGTGACGGCCGACTGGGTCAAGCCCGGCGCGACGGTGATCGACGTGGGCGTCAACCGGCTCGAGGGC
>Ga0182016_10002091_pt1 | contig 23717 bp, 21 predicted proteins | sample 712S2MmetaG_FD_120491 | JGI IMG/M metagenome (GOLD analysis project Ga0182016, IMG submission 120491) | Permafrost microbial communities from Stordalen Mire, Sweden - 712S2M metaG | ecosystem: Environmental > Terrestrial > Soil > Wetlands > Permafrost | place: Sweden: Stordalen | collected... | reverse complement strand
GAAAGTCGCTGCCGAACAGAATGCGGTTCTGCAAACGTCCGGCGATGGCCTTCTTCAGCGCCGGTGAATATTGTTTAGGGCCCCAGCCGTGCAGTTCGTAGGTGACGTTCGGCTTGTGCGCCAAGATCGCCAGCATTTCGTCTTGCCACGGATAGGCCGGCCGCGCCGCCAGGATTCTGAGCTGCGGGAAGCGCGCCGCAACGGCATCGATGTGGCGGGGATGGCCGTGGTCGAGTTGGTAGCCGTCGCCGCCGGGCAATCCCTGGCCGATGCCGGTGAGCCCGGTCAGGATCATGATCGGCCGGTCGGCTTCGATGGCGAGCTGATAAAACGGCTCCCACAGCGGATCGCTTGCCGGCACTTTGGTCACCTGACCGTTGACACAAAGCCCGACGAAGCCGGCGTTCGCCGCCAGGGCGCGATCGAATTCGCGGATCGACTCGAGCGCGCGGTGCGGCTGGAATTGCAGCCAATGCCCGAAGATGACGTCCGGGTTGGCCCGCTGCACGGCGAAGGCGTAATCGTGATGCTCGCGTATCTCGCCGATCGGCAGGAATTTGGTGAATGAGAGGTCGAGGATGACTCTGGCGGCGTTCTTGCGGAAATAGTCGACCATTTCCGCGTCGGAGAAAAACGTCACCTTGGTTTGCCAGATTTTTTCCTGTTGGGCGAGTTGCTCTTCGGTACGAAAAATGTAGCCGCGTTTGGTGCCCCAGTGCGAATGACAGTCGAAAATCTTCATTGTTGTTAACCCGCTGGATCGTTGGCTCAAATGTCTTTCGCGCGTTTGTCGATCAGGCGTTTTATTTTCGAGGTTTGCGACAGGCCGGTGAGGTGGTCGAGTTCACCGCCGCCCACCATCCGCACGCTGATCTTGACGCCGAGCGATTCCTTCAGCCGCAGCGCCAATTCGCCTTCGAGCGCCGGCTTCGACACCGAATCGTCCCGCGCTTCGACCATGACGGTCATGTCTTCGCGTCCGCCGGACGCCCCTTCGAGCACGCAGACATATTCGCCGTTGCAGCGCGGGTTCGCCGACACGATGCCGCCGATGGCCTCGGGGAAAACGTTCACGCCGCGCAACTTCACCATGTTGTCGCTGCGGCCGAATATCTTGCTGATGCTGCGCTGCTGCGTGCCGCAGGCGCAGGCGCTTGACGCCCAGGACGTCACGTCGTTCATATTGTAGCGGATCATCGGCGCCGCGTGCTTGAACAGCGTGGTGATAAATATAACTCCGCGTTCGCCGGGAGGCTTGGGCTTTAAAGTCTCCAAATCGTTCACTTCCATGACGAAGGCGTCTTCGAACAGGTGCATCCCCGATTTGTGGCTGCATTCGCAGGCCATTGTGCCGCATTCGTTGCAGCCGTAAGTGTCGAACACGTCGGCGCCCCACAGTTCTTCGAGGGCGTCGCGGTCCTCCAGACCGAGATGCAGGATCAGGGCTTTGACGCCGAGCGTGCGCGGATCAATGCCGAGCTCGTCGCGCGCCACCAAACCCATGTGCCGCAGATAGGCGGGGAAGCCGATCAGAAACTTCGCCTTCCAGGCTTGCAGCAGCTCGATCTGACGCCGCGTCGACGTCTGCGCTCCGGAGCCGGTCATGACCGGCACGGCGCCGGTATATTTCCAGATTCCTTCCCGCGCGAGCACTCCGCCGTTGGTCAAACCCATCGACAGTGCGACCTGCACGAGATCGAACGGACGCACACCCTGCATGACCAGCCTTCGGCCGGTCATGATGTTCATCACTTCGCGGTCGCGAGGCGTGAAGATCATGGGCCGGGGTAATCCGGTGGTGCCGCCGCTGGTTTGCACGATCAGCGGCATCGGCTCGTCCGTGTCTGGATCGATGCCGATATAGTCGGCCCAGAACGGCTCCTCCTCTAGGCTGCCGCGAAGGTCATGCACCGAGAACGGCGGGATCCGCGCAAGATCGTCGAGGCCGCGAATGTCGCCGGGTGCCATGCCGGCACCGCTCCAATGCTTGCGGTAGAACGGGACCTGCCAAGCGCGTTTCATTTGCCGCAGGAAGCGCTCGTTCTGGATCGTCCTGATTTCATCGGCGCTGCGCAAATAGGCGCCCGCAAAATATTCGTCGGCCGGCGGGAATTCCCGCCACAGCGCCTCGAAGTCGAGCGCCGCCGCGTAACGCGGTATTTTGACGGGCGGTGTGACAGGGTACGGTAAGCCTCCAGTGGTCGGCATCTCTTAATCCTTGCCCGCGCTCGAACCGTGTGTCACCATGTGCACATTAGTATCACTATGTGCACATGCCTAGGCAGCACGGCGTGCGATGTCAAGCACGACGTCGGCGCGACTGGCATGTAGCAGCGAAACAGCAGAGCCTATGGCCCCTCATGGCACGTACCCGCGGATCCGATGCTGCAGCGGCCCGACATGCCCCGCGGGGCGCGCCCGCCTTCAAATATGTGCAATCGCTGGAGCGCGGCCTCGCGGTCGTCGCGTCGTTCGACGAAAGCAATCCCGAGCAGACCCTCGCCGACGTTGCGCGCGCGACGCAGCTGGACCGGTCGACCGCCCGCCGCTTTCTGCTCACCCTTGAAGCCCTCGGTTACGTCGAGCAACGCGGCCGATATTTTCGCCTGGCGCCGCGGACGTTGAGCCTCGGCTACGGCTATCTCGCCTCGTTGCCGTGGTGGCGTGCGGCACAGAACATCAGCGAGCGCTTGACCGCCCGCGTCGGCGTGTCGAGCGCCGTCGGCGTGCTCGATCAGCAGAATATCGTCTACGTGGCTTACGCATCGGCCGAGCGTTTTCCCATGCTGATGAACCGCACGGTCGGCACCCATCTACCGGCCTTCGCGACGGCGATCGGTCGCGTGCTGTTGTCGGCGCTCGACGCCCGCGAGATGCATAATCGACTCGCGGCGACGGAGCCGGAGAAATTTACTCCGCGCACGCAGACGGATCGCGTCGAGCTGGAACGCCTGCTGCAGCGGATCGGCCGTGAAGGCTTCGCCCTCGTGGATCAGGAACTTGAAGTGGGATTGCGCTCCCTCGGGGTGCCGATTCGCAACCGCGGCGGCGACGTCGTCGCCGCCCTCAGCATCAGCCTGCTGGAGGTGCAATTGCCGCATGAGCGCATCATCGAGCGCTATCTGGCGCCGCTGCAGAACGCCGCTGCGGAGATTACCGATAGCCTGCCGGCCTGACGCGCGCCGACACGGCTGATCGGCACAGATAATTTGCTTACAAGCCCACAACGCGATTGAAGCTGCGAAAGAGGCAATAGCGGCCTGTGCCACCATCGTAGCGCTGCGCGGTGACGGCATCTATACGCTAGATAGTGCACACGACGAGGCTTACACCAGCGTATTGTTTAAAAACGATACCCTCGCCTTGGCAGGTCGCGCAAAGGGCGACACGCTTTCCAGATGATCGCACCCTCCCGATCCGACGTGGCTTTCGCGCGCGGCATAGAGGCCTCGCAGGCGTAGTACCCGCCACTCGGCACTATCGACGACGAGCTGCTCGAATAATCCTTTCGCAATGCGGCAAATTACAGCGTTGAAACGCCGCTGTGGGTCATTCACGTCATTTCGGGCGCAGGTTCGGACTTCCGCTTTACCCCCGTTAGCGACCTAACTGCCGTACTGCGGCAATCGTCGACAGAGCCAGACCCGCCGAATGAGGCATGATATCGTTTCGAGGAGATCTTGATCCTTTGGGCGATTACCAATCGTCACCAGAACAGGTTACCCATCTAGGGGGAGTGGCTTCTTGCCCAGTATCACTGAGCCTGCGCGAAATACGCCGGTATTCGGCGAATTTGAGGTTGTCGTACTGGGCGGAGGGCCGGCCGGCATCGCTGCGGCCGCTGCTTCAGGAGCCCAGGGGCGCAAGACACTTCTGATCGAGCGCTACGGCTTTCTCGGGGGTATGGGTACGGCCGCGGGCGTTACGAATTTCTGCGGCCTTCACGCGAACGTCCACGGCGAGATCCGTCGGATCGTTCACGGCGTTGCTGACGACCTGCTCGGCCGCATCGATCGTCTCGGCGGACTTAATGAGCCGCATCTGATCTTTGGCAAGACCAAGGCGCAAGCTTACGACACCGCAGCCTATAAATGCGCGGCAGACGATCTCCTGCTCGCGCGCAAAGTGGACATTCTCTTCCACGCACTCGCCACCGGCGTCGTAACCGACGACGGCCGTATCGACGCTATGCTGTTGGAGACAAAATCCGGCCGCGTTGCGGTGTGCGCGGATATCTTCATCGATTGTTCTGGCGACGGCGACCTTTCTAGCTTTGCCGGCGTGCCATTCGAGATTGGCGACGCGGACGGCAACATGCTTTATCCGACGATGATGTTCCGCCTCAGCGGGGTCGATCCGGAGAAAGCGGGCGAAGCGTGGAAAACCATTCCGGCTTTGATGGATGAAGCCGAGAAACGCGGCGTACAGTTTCCGCGCAAAGGTGCCATTGTACGCCCAATGAAACACGAAACGGAATGGCGCGTGAATGTTACGCAGCTCAAAACCGCCAATGGCCGCGCGCTGGACGGCACCGATGTGCGTGAATTGAGCCAAGGCGAAGTCGAAGGCCGTCGCCAGGCTATGGCGTTTTTCGAATTCCTCAAAGCGACTGCGCCCGGCTTTGCCTCCTCTTATGTTGTCGACATCCCACCTCAGATCGGCATCCGCGAAACGCGCCGGATCAGCGGCCGCTACAGCCTGACGCGCGATGACGTGATTTCTTGCGCTAGCTTCGACGATACAATCGGCGTCAACGGCTGGCCGATCGAGGCCCACGTGGCGGGGGACGTGCTCTGGGAATGGCCCGACATCCCCGGCTCACGCGGCTTCAATCATTTGCCCTATCGCATGCTGCTCCCCCTCGAGATCGACAACCTACTCGTGGCGGGCCGCTGCGCCTCGATGACCCATGAGGGCCAGTCGGCCGCGCGCGTGTCGGGGGCCTGTTTCGTCATGGGCGAAGCCGCGGCGACTGCTGCGCATCTTGCGCTCGGCGCAGATATTGATCCAGCGGATGTCGATGTGAAACATTTGCAACAAACGCTAAGCAATAACGGCGTTTTTCTCGGGACGGATGCACTGTGAAAAGAATCGCTCGTCTCGGAGGTTTACTCCTTGTCGCGTTGTTGGCGTCCGCCTCGCCGGGAGCGGCGCAGGACTGGCCGGCCAAGACGGTGCGCATAGTCGTGCCATTCGGTCCCGGTTCGACGCCCGACATTGTGGCGCGCATGATCTCCGACAGCTTGCGTCAAGAATATCCGGGTTCTGCCTTCTTCGTCGAAAACAAGCCCGGCGCGAGTGGCAATATTGGAACCGACGCGGTCGCCAAAGCGGACCCCGATGGCAGTACCATTGGAGTGAGCATAGGTGGGCCGCTCGCGATCAACACGCTTCTGTTCTCGTCGCTGCCGTATGATCCGGCTAAGGACATTGCGGCGGTCACGCAACTCGTCACGATGCCGAGCGTGCTTGCGGTCAATCCGAATTTGGGCGTCAAGAGCGTTGGCGAATTGGTCGCGCTGCTAAAGCGCAATCCAGGCAAATACGACTTCGGTTCCATCGGCAACGGTTCGCTGTCGCACCTGTCGATGGAGGCGATCGCGTTAAAAAGCAGTACGCAGATTGTCCACGTTCCTTACACTAGTTCGCCGGCGGCGATCACGGCGGTGATCCGCGGAGACGTGCAGATGGCCTGTCTGCCGGCAGCTTCGGTCGTGCCGCAAGCCCGGGCGGGCAGCGTGACAATGCTGGCCGTATCGCTTGCCCAGCGCTCGCCGTTCCTACCCGATCTCCCGACATTGAAGGAATCCGGCATCGACGTCGAAGCCGACACGTGGATGGGTCTGATTGCGCCGGGCAGGACGCCGCCCGCGCTAATCGCCAAGATCAACCGGGACGTGGTGGAGGCAATTCGTTCGCCGGGCATTCGCGAAAAACTAGCCGCGCAGTATATGCAGCCTGTCGGTAATTCTCCGGAAGAATTCCGCGCCGTCATCGATGCCGAGGTGTCTCGCTGGGTGCCCGTCATCAGGGCCGCCGACGTGAAGCTGAACTGACCCGTTCTTGAGGTGACAAGCGGACACGGTGACAAGTCCGCAAGAGTTCCGGTTATGCTCCTGTAGTGGCATCACTGTTAAAGGAGACGCCCGATGAGTGCGGAAGCGCGATTGAAAGAACTGGGCTTAGTACTGCCTGCTCTGGCGAAACCGGTCGCCAACTATCTCCCCTATCGGCTCGCGGGGAGCCTCTTATTTCTCTCCGGCCAAGGGCCACGGGACGAGGATGGGCGCGCGTTGACAGGCAAGCTCGGTGCCGACATCGGTATCGACGAGGGCTATCGGCGGGCCCGGCTCGTGGGCCTCGGGCTGCTTGCCGCCATGCGAGACGCGCTTGGTTCGCTCGATCGCGTCGACTTCGTCGTCAAACTGCTTGGGATGGTGAACGCGGTGCCGGACTTCAACGACTCGCCAAAAGTCATTAATGGCTGCTCGGACCTGTTCGTTGATGTGTTCGGCGACGCGGGGCGCCATGCGCGCTCGGCTGTCGGCAACGTCATGCTGCCTAACCAGATCTCGGTCGAGATCGAAGGCATCGTCGCGGTCAAGTCGTAAATGACGCACGAGCACCATAGATTTGTGACGAGTGTGGTTTTCTAGCTGGGTAATCTAAGCGATGTGTGGCCGTGTTCGTCTGACCTCCGATTATTCCGAAATCAAAATCAAGTTAAAGTTTGCGCCAGATTCGGCAGCACCGAATTTTGGGGCTGATTGGAACAAGCCTCCGACGGCGCCGATGCTCGTCGCAATTCGCTCAGAGGAGGGCAAGCGTATTCCCAAAATGATGAAGTGGGGTCTCATCCCTCACTGGTCGAAGGACGACAAGCTTCAGTATTCGACCTTCAACGCCCGGTCAGAGGATTTCAGGACCAAGCCATCATTTCGTGAACCGTGGAAGTGGGGTCAACGCTGCCTCATCGTTACGGACGGGTTTTACGAGTGGAAGAAGCTCGATCCAAAGGGGAAAGACAAGCAGCCCTACGCGATCGCCATGATTGACAGTGCACAGATGGTCATGGCGGGCCTCTGGGCAAAATGGAAATCGCCTGGCAGCGAAGAAATCCAAAGCTGCACCATCCTGACATGCGGCCCAAACCGGATGATGGGTGAGTTGCATAACCGGATGCCCGTCATCCTGGCGGAGCATGATTGGCCGAAATGGTTGGGCGAGGAACCTGCAACGGAAGATGAGTTGATAGCAATGCTTAGGCCGTGCCCCGATGAGGTGTTGAAGATCTGGCCGGTTGATAAGAGGGTGGGAAATGTTCGTAACAAAGGAGCCGAGCTGGTCCTGGCGATTTAAAGAAAGATTGTAATCCTCTACCTATCCGAGCTGGCACAGCTTCGTGCGAACGCCAAATCGAAGCTGTATATCTCATCGACGGAATTACCTCGAACGGGTATGACTTAGTGCTCTATGACTAGATTCTACCAACCAGACCTAAGCGAGAACGTGGACAGTCCGCTTGTACGGGACGGCGCCAATAAGCTCGTCCGCCGTTCCTACTGGCTAGATATGAATGATCGCACGCTCGTCATGGTGATGACCCAGGGCATTGGCGCGCACCTAACGAATGGCGAGAAAAGGGCACATCTGACCGATCTGCGGCGAGAGCATTTGACCGATCAGGTCTGTGTTCAAGAGATCCTTCCGCCGGAAAGGTGATTCCCTAAACGACCATAGAACTGTCCGCGCGAGTTCGCTCGTGTATGCTCACACTTGGCGTTAGCGGGTGGGTAGATATTCAACGCTGCAATAATAATGCTACTTCAATATCTTATCACTTGGTCGCGGCAGACACTCCCGCAGGCGTGTTAGAACTTGTTCGTAGCGTTTCCGTGGCTTGCTTGTCTTACCATTTCGTCGGTCAGCAGCCTTTGTAATAGCTCTCGCTTGGCTGTGTCAGTTTCCGTCATCAAAAGCGTGGTGAAGCGTGTGATGTTCTGATGTTCGATAAGCTTCTCCATGGGGAACTCCAAAAGAAAAGCCCAGCACGGGGCTGGGGGGTTAAGATGCTCGGCCTTCTGATCTTCGAGACCAAAACTCATCCCGTGACCGTCGATATAACGATTGAACAACGAATTAGGTTCCCTCTCGACACATCAAACGCAGCCGTCAACTGTTTCCGGTCAGCCGAATTATGATGCCGATGAGCGCTTTCGTCGACGTCATAATCAATCGCGACACCGAGTCGAGATTGATACCAAGCCTTGCTCCAAGCAGTGGCAGTATAAAAAGCAGAGCGTTCAGGATCAGCAAGCCATATCGCTCGAAACGGGAAAACGCACGAGCCGCGGCGCCTGGAAGGAGACCCAACAAGATGCGGCCTCCATCGAGGGGCGGGTAAGAGATTGAAGATCGGCCTTCAAGCCGGTTCTAAAATCTGTTGGGCTTTAGCCGCGTTAAAGTCGACCATGTTTTCGAAATGATATCCGCAATCGTCGCAGGACCAAACATTTCGAACGCACTGATCGGTCAGATACTCAGACCATTCCGCCGCAATAATTATAGCGCCACATTGCGCGCAGGGATTTCCCCAGTACCTTGACATTGGACGCTCCCTTAGCGCCCCAACCCCAAAAAAATATCTCGCACAGACTTTTGAAGATCAAGAGGGAATCGTTTTTGCGACGCAGCAATCGTGGCACTGGAACCAGTGATGCGAACACGGATTGAATCGCGTCCTGCGTTGAGTAGTGTAGTATGCGCTCTATCGGTCCCACACCAAGTCTAGTGCCCAACTTCGATGTCGCCGTGCACATCGTGCTCGATGATTTCGGGCAGTCGGGTCGCGTCTACCGAGAGGCCGATGAGGCGAAGGCCGGTTTAGAGGAGGTCGTCGCCGACCTACTTTCCGGCCAGTACAATAACCCGCTTCGAGTGATCGCTTTCAATACTGCGGAGGGGTGGTCTCACGATGTCTCCGAGGACGTGGCTTGGGAACTTGTCCGCCGCGTCGCCAAGTCTCAAAACCGCCTCGCAAAAGCGACCCGGAATTTCGTTGAATTTCACATTGGGGAAGAAGAGCTATTACAGGCCGAAGCCGCCTTGATCTGACTCGACACCGGTCGGTTCGAGCATATTTACCGGCTATGGTTCTGTTGCGTGAGCGTCGCCGATCTCGGCCGGGGTTTGTGGAACCTTGTCTGCCCACCCCGGCAAAGAAGCCGCCAAGCGGCCCCGATTGGATTCACGAGATCAAGCACGACGGCTTCCGGATCATGGCCCGGCGCGATAGTGCGGGCGTCCGGCTCATCACTCGCAATGGCCACGATTTTAGCCCTCGGTTCCCGCTTATCGCCCACGCCGTGAACGCGCTGGCGGCAAGGTCTTGCCTGATCGACGGCGAAGCCATCATTACCGACGACAAAGGGCTTGCGAACTTCGACCTCTTGCGCACCCAACGCACGCAGGCGGCGGCCGTACTCTCCGCCTTCGATTTGCTTGAGCTGGATGGTGCGGATCTTCGGGCTGTCCCCATTGAGAAGCGCAAACGGGCCCTAGCGCGGCTTCTCCGGGCCGCCCATGGCGGCATCGCCTTCAATGAGCATTACGAGGTGGACGGCGCAATCGTGTTTAGGGAGGCCTGCCGCCTTGGCTGCGAGGGCATCGTATCGAAGCGCCGTGGCTCGCCGTACCGATCTGGCCGCGTTGACCATTGGCTAAAGATCAAGAATCCAAGAGCTCCGGCCATGACCCGGGAATGGGAAGAGGAATGGGGCGCGCGGTGACCGACACGATTATCGTGCGCTGCCTGCGCTGTGAGCACAAAGCGGTCATCTCCGAGATATCACTGAAACGTTTCGGCTTGCGCCCGGGCACGCCAATTGCCAATTTCGTCAAGAGGCTGAGATGCCAGAAGTTCGGTAGCGGGAGCGTTCTCGTGAGACGTTCAAAATCGAAGGATGCCGTCGCGTAAAATATGCGGATTTCATTTTTGGTGTCTAATGCAAATCGGCGGGCTAGTTTATTGGTTCAAACGTTCGATTGGGACGGTAAGTTCGACCGAGAGACCTTTCCGGTTCCATTTGTGCGAGAGTGTACCTCCGAATTGCTCACGGACACTGTAATTGGAAATTACGGTCCCGAAACCCTGCGACTTAGGGGACCCTCCAACGGTGGGACCACCACTTTCTTCCCAAATCAATACCAGCGCGTTTTCGTGCAGTCCCACGTGATCCGTAAATTTCCCTCTTCGATCGATAATGCGCCGTATTTCGCTGCGTTAGTTGCCAGTTCATGCAGGATGAGCGCGAAGGTCGCGACGGCGCTCGCGCCCAGCGGCACAAATGGGCCATCCAGAATAAGGCGCTCGCCAGCACTCTCAGACGGCCCGCCAAAATAAGGCGATAGGATTCTTCGCAACAGCATCTCCAAGTCAGTTGGATGAGCGAGAGTGCCAGCCTCACCGCCGATACTTGGAAGTATCAGATCGTGTGCAACAGCCAACGCATTGAGTCTTCCGCGAATATTGCTTGCATACTCCCGGGTGTTGGTGGCAGATCGGGCGCTTAGCGCGATCATTCCGTCAGTGATTGCAAAGACGTTTTTGATACGATGATGTAGTTCCCGAACCAAAAGGCGCTGCTGTTCCTGCGCGACTTTTCGTTCCGTAATATCTTGTGCAACGCCGATGAGTTGCTCCCGCGTTCCATCCGCGCTTCGCATAAGCGACACGTCAACGCTAACCCAGACCTCAGAGCCGTCTGGACGCAAGTAACGCTTCTCAACAAAGAACGGAACACCGTTCGCGACAAGGCGCTGCCGAAGCGCGGCGTCAGATTCCCGATCATCGGGATGGGTTATGTCGGACACACTGAGCGTCAAAAGTTCGGCGGCCGGGCGGCCCACGATCTCGCAGTAACGCCGGTTGACGAGAAGGAATCGGCCGTCCAATTCACATTGAATTACGCCGACCCCCGTCTGCTCGAAGATGCGGGAGAAACGCTCTTCGCTGGCGCGAAGCGCCTCTTCGGTTTGAACCCTCTTCGTAGTCTCGACGGCCGTCACCAGTACTCCACCAACGCCGGAATTAGCTTTTTCGTCTGGTATCGGGCTGTAGCTAACGGTAAAGCGAGCATCTTCCCAATCGGCCGCGCCGTGTCGCTGGACTTTGATGAGTAGGTCTTCGGCGAAGAACGCGCCGCTCGTTCCGTTAAGAATTGCCTCGTGCAGATGCCTTAGCTGCGGTTGCACTTCCGGCCACGCCTCATGAAAAGGAATCCCGAACGCGACTGGATGTTTGTCGCCGAGAATCGAGCGGTAGCCATCGTTGTAAATCATTACAAATTCGGGGCCCCAACGGACGCACATTGGGAAGCCCGAGGCGAGCATGACTTTTACGATCAGGGTTAGACTAGGAGGCCAACGATCCGCCGAGCCAAGTACAGTTTTAGACCAATCCATGGAACGGACGCGCGCCGCCATTTCCGGCGCGTCGGGAGTGGAACCAGGCGGAATTAACCGTGGTGCACTGCCAATTCCCATTGCCGTTCTGCGTTTTGTGCCACCGCGCCGATTCACCGGGCCCAACGCCACGTGTCTCGACGTACGCCTTCCTCAAGAGGCGGAAGACAGCCTATCTTGCTGAGTATAATTACAATAATACCATCGACACGCAATCCTTGGTAGGCAAATTCCGATACGGTTCCGCACCAAAGGATATTGTCAGCGTCTTCGTCCGCAACCGCTTTGGAACTATTCAGGACGCTATTCGATTGCTACTAGCATTAGGTCGGAGCCGCTCGTGTCGCGTGTAGTCCTCGTCGTCGATGATGAACAGCTCGTGCTCGATATTACAGCGTCTATGCTGGAAGACCTCGGGTGCCACGTGGTGACTGCGAGTAATGGAACGGATGCGTTGAAACAACTATCAGACGACGCGCGGATCGAAATACTCATCACCGACATCAACATGCCGGGCATGAACGGATATGAATTGGCTAATGCCGCTAAGCACCTGCGCGAACAATTAAATGTCATCGTGCTCTCCGGCCGAGAGAACGAAGGTCGCGGCTTTCCCTTTATTCGAAAGCCGTTTATGCGCGACGACCTCGAACGGACAATGGCTGAATACACCGGCTTGTGCTGAAGACTATAGGGGCCGCAACGCTTGATAGCTGGCGCGCCGGCTTTGGCTTGTAAGATAGACGACCAAATTAATTGGTTCGGTTAGGAGGCCGCCTTACGTCGAGGATACGACGACTTAGGCGTTTTTTATATGAGATTCATATGGACGCCATGTTTCTAAACGGGTCTGCTCGGAACTATGGAAGGTAATTCAGAGACCCCGCCACATCCAACCCGGAAGTGTGAACGCTGCGGGAACGAAATGACCGTTCTCGGTAAACTTCCAAAGGTCGACAAGTTGCCAGAAAGGCATGCGTTTCACTGCAAACCTTGCAAGCATTCGGTCTCGGAGAGAATGGCCACTTAGGCATTTGGGGGCCGACATGGCTCGCCGTCCGACAGGTTCAAAACGCCGTGCGGCATTAACCCCGCGAGAAATCGAGGTCCTAACTCTTACGGCGCGTGGCCAGACGGCCAGACAAATTGCCGAAAATCTGAGCATCACGAAACGTACTGTCGATGCTCATGTCCAACGAGCCACATTCAAGCTCGGGGCCGCTAACAAGACCAACGCTATAGCAATTGCTTTCTCGGAGGGTATCATCGGCCATGATGTTTGACTTAGATCATTGACCAGTAGCGGACCCTAGTCACGATTGGCAGCATGGGCCGATCACAATCCCGCAGAAAATCCCGGTTCTTCTTCGTCATTCGCTCTCCAGATTGGGAGGATGATGATTTAGATGGAACCCTATTGGACAGTCCGGCAGTTGCGATCGCCTATGCCCATCGAATTATACGTGAGTTAAAGGAAGGCGGCGGCTACGACACCCCAAGGCTTGTTATGATTGTCCAAAACCACAAGAGAGAAACTGTCGTAACCATTCCCTTTTAGGTCCCGTCCGATGCGGCGGGTGCGTCTTTTGACATAGTCCTTTGCGGTAAGAAATTCGCTCTGTTGGTATGAGCCCGGCATTTGCTTGGGGCCGGTCGTCTCCTATTATGGGAGGGATAAAACGCCATGCCCCCAGTTCGAATACCTGTCTCTAAGCTGTGAACCGCTCAGGACTTCGTTGGGATATCAAAGCTACGTTCCATCTCGGTACATCGACATGGAAGATAGTGCCGCCCGACGGCACAGCCGTATGCCCCACGCTGCCGCCCAGCCGGGCGATGGTCTGCCTGACAATGGTCAAGCCGAGGCCGGTGCCACCTTTCCGCCGCCCATCGGTCGCGTCGACTTGAGCAAATTTTTCGAAAATGAGCGCCTTGTATTCGTCCGGGATCCCGGGCCCATGATCGCGCACCCCAATCCGCACGTAAGGTCCTCGCCGTTCGATGGAGACCGTCACTTCCTCTCCCTGCGGCGAGAACTTCACCGCGTTCGACAGTAGATTGAGAAGCACCCGCGTGAGCCGATCGCTATCGGTACGCACGACGGCTTCGTCGTCCCCGGCGTCCAAGCGGACTGAAACATTATATTGACTGGCAAGCGCACGATTCGCCTCGATCGCCCTTTCGGCTAGGTCCTTTACCTCAATCTTGCGAAAGTCAAACGCCAGCTTGCCCGACTCGATCTTTTCGATGTCGAGGATGTCGTTGATCAGATGCGCCAGTCTCGCGCTGTTGGCGTGCGCCATCGTGACCAGGCGCTTGATTGGAGGAGGTAATTCGCCGGCGGCGCCGCCGATCAAAAGACCCAGCGGACCCGCTATCGTCGTTACAGGCGTGCGCAACTCGTGGCTCACGGTGGCGATGAATTCGTCCTTCATCCGTTCGACGCGCTTTTGCGCGCTTACGTCACGCGCGATCTTGCAGGCCCCGACGATGGCGCCCGAAGGCACCTTGATGGGCGAGATGCTGAGCGAAACATCGACGCACTTGCCGCTGGCAGTCTGCCGTACTGTTTCGTGATGATTGACAATCTCGCCGCGTGCAATTCTCGAAAGGATGTCATGCAGTTCGGCCCGACGCTCCTCGGGAACGATGATCTCGATGCTCTTGCCGATAGCGTCCTCGGCGGTAAATCCGAACAATCGTTGCGCGGCCGGGTTCCACCCGGTGATGATGCCATCGAGCGTCTTGGTGACGATTGCGTCGAACGACGATTGTACTGCTGCTATATACAGCCGCTCGCGGTCCTCCTGCTCCGCTAACGTAGCCTCGGTGCGACGTCGCTTTTGCGATTCTTGCCTACGTCTGTCGTGCTCGTCTCGGAATGATCTGGCGAGTTCGGCGTAAAGCACGGCGGTTTCGGACTGGAAGACCATAAGAACGAAGGTGGCAGCCAGAAGCCCGTACGCGCGGCCTGCATAGAAGCCGAGATCAAAGCGCCGACCGTTGAGGAGCGCGCTGAGTGCAACGTCGAACAACCACGCACACATGACAACCATCAGCCACATGTCGAGCACCGTGTGCCGGCGCCGCCACCAGAGCATCAGGAGCGCGATGAAGGTCAGGGCCAGGTCCGCCACCACCACGATTATCAACCCGGTACCGTAGACTCCACGTGGCATGATTTCGGGCAGAAGCGCTTCTCCGGCCGTGGCTAGCAGCGTCAAGCCGCCGACTGCCGCGACGACCCCACCCACGCTCAATACAAGAGCCAATCGGCCGAACTCAGCCGGTGGGCCGGTCGCGTCCTCTCGATCCTTCAGGAGCGCATAGGCGATGACGGCGAGGGGGAAGCCGCCGTGCCAAAACACGTAGAGCCATGCGGTGCTTTGCGACCCTGCGCCGAGCCATCCCGTTGCGGTGAACAGACCAGGAAACGTCAGGGCATGCAAAACCGCCATGAGGGCGGTGAAGAGGTAGCCGCAGGCCAATGCCATGAGTGAGCGCGACCACAAAATATTGAACAGAATGAATAGTATTGCTGCTGTCATCAGGTCGCTGAACGCGATCGCAGCTTCGTAGCTCGGTATGAATGCAAAAACCTGGGGCAGTTGATGGTGGGCGAACGGAGCGACGCCGAGGAAAATCAGCGCTGAGGCCGAGACGACTGCGTAAGCAAGTCGGCGATCACCCCGATTAGCCGGCACGGTCGATAGAAAACCGGGGTGCGTTGAGCCGAGATCGCTCGACATTCTTTTCTCTTGCGGAGAAGAAGCAATTAAGGAGGGCTGCTACTTAATTTTCTAAGTACGGTCTCGTTAGTACAAACCCCTAATGTGTACACGGCACGGAACCAAGGCATCGCACAATGTATAGATGGCCCTGTCCGGACCTATCTGTTTGAGGCCGCCGCCACGCTGCTCACACAGATCGGGAAGTGGTCGGCGTTCAAGGTCTGAGGCCTCCGGCTTGCCAAGCGCAACGGCCTGAAGAAGGCAAAGATAGCCCTTTGTTGCGCGGCAGAACACTGAACATTTTCGGGATTGCTTAGAATCACCACCGATCCGGCGCGGCGGCTAGTGGTCGAGGAAAAACTTTTGGAGGAATAAACCGCGCTAACGAAATACGAAGCAGATCACGCGAACAACTGAAAGCCCATTCATGAGGGCGGCATCGCACCGATCCGGCGACACCCACTTCAATTTTTTGCGAGAAGGACGACCGACAAAGACTCACGAACGATAATGGTAGTGCCGGTGTATTTGATGTAACCCCGGTCACGGAAATCATTCATAAAAAAATTGATGCGCGAACGGGTCGTGCCGACCATTTGCGCCAGCATCTCCTGGCTGACGTTGATTATGGTGGTCGCTTGACCTTTCCCGCCGCGATTCGCCAGTTGCATCAGAATTCGAGCAAGACGAACCTGACTATCATCGAGTATGTGGCTGGCAACGATCTCTCTCAGTTGGACAAGATTAGTCAACGTGCGGGCGATGAAAAGCTCGACAAATGCTTGATCCTGGTGTAGCGCGCGAATAGCGCTTGCTTGTTCCAGCCGCACCACCGTGCTGTCCGAAATGCAAATCGCCGACGCCGCGCGTAACCTATCGCCGATGAGGCAGCCTTCGCCGAAGAAGTCGCCGGTGTCGAGAACGGCAACGGTCGCTTCCTTACCTTCGCTCGACGTGGTCGTTATCCGGACACGCCCCCGAGCGATAAAGTACGCGCCATCGACCGCGTCTCCTTGACTGAATAGCACCGCTCCGGGCGCGTGCCTTGATACCGTGACCCCGCTGTGTCTGGCAGCGAATGCCTCAATATCGAACGTTCGCTCGGTCGCCATCACGTCTTCGCGCTTGGGCGCAGCTGAATACCTTTGAGTGCCATGGAACATGGTTGCCCCGCAGATATCCTGTTGATCGATCAGCGGCAGAGCGGCGTGACGTGACATGTTGGCGAAACAGCCGGGCACTCTGTACTATTCGCTTCTTGAGGCGCGGCAGGAGCAAGTCGCATGATAGAGTCGCCGGACGCCACAATGCACCGCCGCCGTCGTCGTCTCAACATTGGCGGCGCAACAGTTCAGGACAAATCCGCGACACTCCCGTCGTCTGTAGCGTTATCGGAGCCGGCGGATTGAAACCGAAGGCGATATTCAAGAGGGGTGACGCCGATCTTGCGCAGGAATGCGCGTCTGAGCGTCGCTGTCGAGCCAAAGCCTGCGGCATACGCGATCGCTTTGATCGGCGACGTACTATCTTCCAGCAGTCGCCGGGCGATATCTAGCCGGATCAATTCGACATCAGTGTCTGGACTCACGCCCAATTCGGCGTGGAACAACCGAGACAGGTGGCGCGAACTCACGCCAGCCACTTCCGCAAGCGCCGCGAGCCTTAAATCTGCGCGCGGGTTTTCGAGGATGTGAAGCCGAATTTTGTCAGCGGGACTGGCGGTCGCGGTCTGCGCGGTCAACGTGGCGCTGAACTGCGACTGTCCGCCGGTTCGCTTCAGAGAAACCACAAGCCGACGTGCCACCCACAGCGCCAGAGCGCGGCCGTGATCCTCCTCGATCAGCGAAAAGGCGAGGTCGATCGCCGCAGCCACCCCGGCGGAGCTGAAAATTGGGCCATCGTGAACGAAGATGCGGTCTGGTTCGACTTGGATATCGGGGTATTCGCCGGCAAGGCGTTCGGCATACTGCCAGTGGGTTGTGACGCGGCGCCCGGACAGCAGTCCTGCGTGGGCCAACAGGAAGGTTCCCGTACAAATCGAACCGTAGCGCCGGGACTGCATGGCCTGCTCCTGCAGCCAGCGCGTAACGCCTTCGCTGGGACGAGTTGGCACTCCATAGGATCCAACGACAATCAGGGTGTCGGAAGGTTGGGTCGCTTCCCGCATGCCCGCATCAGGGATGAACTTTACGCCCGATGCACTCTCCGTCGGAATTCCATGTTCGGTCACCAGTCGGACCCGATACGGCTGCCCAGATTGCATCTTACAGTTTGCTTCAAACAGGGCATCGCGGACGCCTGCAATTTCAAGCAAATGCACGTTGTTGGGAGCGAAGATCGTAATGAGCACGGCTTGTCCTCCTCAGCGGTGGCCCAGGGCCCCCGATCGATCGACCAAACACGCCTCTTTCGCATCACCTAGCACCGTGCCTGCCGCACGCAGCGCATACTGTCTGACCGCCTTCACAGCGTTCCCACTTCCAGCTCGATCTTATTCCGGGCGCTCGTGGTGCGACACCAGCGTATCAAGAAACCTGCGACGTTGCCATCCGACAGCGCTCCCTTTGGCACGAGCGCAGGATAGAGCGACCATCCCGCTTGCTCCAAGAGATGCTTGTTTCGCTTATCGGCACGACCCGCGCCCGCGTCTGCGGGTTCATGACCAAGTTTCGCAGCTCGGCCTGATTATACTTTGTCGCATCGCCGCCGGCGGCTGCCTTACAATCAAGCCAACCGTTTCAGCGGATGCAGGGCCGCGTCAGCCAGCTTTATCCACTCGGCTGCCAATTTCGATGGGTGACAGACCGAGTTTGCATTTGATGGCGCTCTATGCGTTTGGCCGCGTTGAACTGCTTACAGGCCGTCATGTCAGCATCCCGAGACTCACGAGCCGCGAAAAGGAGGTATTGACGTGGACCGCCATGGGAAAGACTGCCTGGGAAGTCGGTGTAATTTTGCACATTTCTAAACGAACGGTCGACGCCCATCTTCAAGCGGCCGCTCACAAGCTAGGAACACTTAACAAGACGCAGACTGTGGCGGTTGCGCTGCGTCAGCGGCAGATATCGCTATAGATATTCGCGCCGGCTCCTTGCGAAAAAGCAGTCCATATCTTCACCCGTTGCGGCGGAAGCAAACGCGACGATGGACATTGGCTAATGCCTAGTATTTTCAGGAAGGCGAATTGACCGACCCTTATCTTTTTCGGCCACAATGAGCTCAACAAAGCGGAGCGACTCCGTTTTACTAGGGTTCCAATGAGAATGAATTGTCCCCGCCGGAACAAACAGGCTGTCTCCGGCACGTAATGTTACAGGAGATTTTCCGTCTTCCTGCCAGACTCCCGTACCGGATACGACATGGAAAGTAATGGCCGCGGGATGAAGGTGTCGCGGATTAATTGCTCCCGGCGCGTAGACCGTGTCCCACACAATCACCTCCAGGTTCGGTGTACCAGGCAGAGGGCTTTTGAGTAAGGCAGTGTGCGTAATGCCCGATTGCTCCTCGGCGAAAATCGGCACTGATGGCGGCACACTCAATACGGCAACGGTTGCGAGGATGATCAGCTTTGGTAGCCTAGCCACGATACGCTTCACATGTGCTCCTTCACATGACCCGTCGTGTGATCTACAGGCGACTCGATTTCACACGTCAGGCCTTCATGACCAAAAAAGATCTGGGCACTTGGAAAACTGGTCTTGATGAGAAGGCTGCCGAAGCCATTTTTGATGGGAGGCCGTACAGGCAGCCCGCCTCGCTCTTCCCATCTCAGCTTCAGAACGGGTTCAGCGCCATTGTTCTGCAGCGTCCATGATACAGCTACTCTACCCTCGGGACCTGCGAGCGCCCCATATTTCATGGCGTTCGTCATCAGCTCGTGCAGCGCGAGGGTAAATTTCTGAGCAATTTGCGGACTAATGGCGATGCTCCTGCCTTCGACCGCGGTGCGGTCGGGAAACATCGCGAGCTCCGCTCGCACCACGTCAGCGAAGTCGAGCGCCGCCCCGGTCGATTTATTGAGCTGAAGATTGGAACGTGCCAGCGCCTGTAATCGCGATTCAAAGGCTTTTCGCGCCTCATCGACGCTGTTTCCCGAGAAGCTCCCGCGTGCGATGGACTGGATGATCGCTAGCAGATTGTTGCTGCGGTGCTGCAGTTCCTGGAGCAACAGTTTCTCGTTATCCTCGATGCTCCTGCGCGTTTCGTCCCGCACCTGCACGGCTGCCGCCATCTCATCGAACGCGGTTCCCAGTCTGTTGATCTCCGAACCAGTCTTCGGTAGGCCTGCACGGGCCGTAAAGTCGCCCGTTTGCCAAGCCTGCGCCGCATGAAGGAGCCTTTCGACCGGGCGTCTTATCGAAAGATCGCCGATCAGCCACGCCGCTGCCGTCGCCAGTAGGAAAACCGCGGCGCTGAGACCGGCCATCCACAAAGTGCTTCGATCGATGGGCGCCATAAAGGGCGCCTTGGAAAGCCCGACGCCGACATAAATGCCTTTTGGCTCAGTGCCGAGCGGCGAGTAAGCGATGATCCGTTCTTCGCCGTCTATGCCGATCGTATCCTTTACCCCCTCGGCCGGGGCGTTTAGCAGGGAAGAAAACTGATCGCCCAACGGTTTGCCGGCCCAGGCGGCGTTATCGGGTAGACGCACAAGAATGGTTCCTCGGCTGTCTGCTATCAACAGTGTCAGGTTGGGGGAGTTGAAGCGATCGGCGAAGTGCCGCGCGAGCCACTGCAAATCGATATTGGCCCATGCGACGAGCGGCGCAGTTCCGCCGCTCTGCGCCAGCGGCACCGCGACCATAAGAACGGCCTTGCCGGTTATCAAACCCAAATGGTAGCGGCCGAGCAGCAGATTGCCTGACGGTGTCATCCCCTGTAGGAACTTTTGCCGCCGCATGTCCTCGTCAGGCGGAGGTGGCAACCCGGAGCAGAGCAGATCGCCGTCGGCGGTCGCGATGCCGATGTTCACATATCCCTCCACGCGCGCCAGCACTTGTTTTGCGGTTTCGCTGCAATGCGTCCAATCGGCAGAGTGAACCTCTTCACCTTCGGAGAAGCCGACAAGGAGCTGGCGAGCGGATGCATTGATGCGCTCCTGCTCGGCTGTCACAAGCCGCATGAGCCGCAATGCTTCTTGACGTATTTCCTCCTGTCGCGTGCTCCGGAGTTGCGCTTCGCTGTACGCTTCGATCGCTATGGTCGGTACCGCGGCAAGAAGGATGAGCAGCAACAGTCGGGCGCGAAGCGTCACGTCTTTAGCTTTCCTGCCTGGTTTGCCAAGGGAGGACAATATCGGCATGCGTCGTCATTGCAAACTCGAATACGTTCGCCGCACTACCTTCCGAATCGACGATTCGAGTTGTAATTCTAGAGCGCCACCGATCATCGGTGCGATGCAGCATCCTCGGGCCGCTGAGGTCCGTTGTGGGTCAATCGCTACCTTCCTGACCGCCGGCCGGCGCGGCAGTTATGCCTCCAATAACGGACAAGTTTTGTGCTTGGCGCACCGTGCAAAGCGGCCGGTATTGGCGGGCAGAGCGCAGCCACTCTGCCCGGTTCGCCTCAAACGTCGGTTTGCTCGGCAATAGCCAGGAGCGTCATCGACCTCAATACCGAGATAGCGGACCGTGCTCTCGATCTTGGTATGGCCAAGGAGCAATTGGACGGCCCGCAGGTTGCCGGTGCGGCGATAGATTTGCGTGGCCTTGGTCCTACGCAGTGAATGCGTGCCGTATACGCACGGATCGAGCCCGATGCTACGTATCCAGTCAGCGAGGACGCGGGCATATTGTCGGGTCGAGAGGGCCTCCTCGGGCCGGCGTTGAGCGGGAAACAGGGATTGTCCCTGCTTCCTGTTAGTCGAGCGAAGGTATTCATCGACGGATTGTCGGGTCTGTTCGGTGACCTCGAACCGCACCGGCCGGCCGGTCTTCTTCTGCCGGACGGTCACACGTTCAACGGCGTAGCCGTGCGGGGCAATGTCCTCGACCTTGAGAGCCACGACATCGCAACCGCGCAATTTTCTGTCGATGGCGAGATTGAACAGGGCCAAGTCGCGTTTGCGGTCCGCCATTTGCAGCTTGGTGCGGATCGACCAGACGTGCTTTGGCCGCAGCGGCGGTTTGGCTCCGGTCAGCTTACCCTTGTTCCAAGGGGTACGGTTGGACGGAACTCGGGCTGAAAATTCATGGGCCTGCATGGTCATTCTCCTCCTGTGTGAGAAAGACCCCAGCATGGCCTAATCCGACCGCTTCCACTCACCAATCGGCGTCCGCTTCTAGGGGTAAACCGGTCGCGCCAACCGGTGACCGCTAAGGGAGCGATTGACCCAGCTCCTACATTGGCATTGCATTGCGGCAATACTTTCAAATGAGATTCCAGTCCCTATCGAAGCACTCGCATGAACCGCTAAGATGCAATCTTTTCAGCTCGAGAGCGGAGATGCGGCGGCACCAGTTATGGGCCGACTTTGTTGCAGAAGTCCGTTGACGTCAGCTGCGACCGTGATTCACCGACGCTGAGGTGATCAAGGGCGGAGGCGAACGATGATGGGGCGGCACAACCGAGACCAGGAGCAGCTTTTTAGTCGTTCTGTCTCGAAGAGGTTGTGCCGGACGATCACCTAGTGCGGGCGATTGCTGGGGTCCGCGATCCGTTTATTTGTTCTTGATCACTACCGTGCGAGTAGACCGCCTTTGAGGCCGTAATCGGAAGTCTCACTACGCGCGATTTTTACGGTTGACGAGGCAGTTTATGGCAGAGATTCGACGATAGGAGCGCTTATGTCGCCAGCTCCGGAGTAATTTTCGGCCGCTTGCTCCGATGGCTCAAACGATCAAGGTAGAGATAGACCACCGGCGTGGTGAACAGCGTCAGGGCTTGGCTCAACAGCAGCCCGCCCACCATAGCATAGCCCAGCGGCTGACGAAGCTCGGAGCCGGTGCCGCTTCCGAGCATCAGCGGCAGACCGCCAAGGATCGCGCACATCGTCGTCATCATGATCGGACGGAAGCGCAACACGCAGGCCTGGTAGATCGCTTCCTCCGGCGGCAGATTCCTTTCGCGCTGGGCGTGCAGTGCGAAATCCACCATCATGATGCCGTTCTTCTTCACGATGCCGATCAGCATGATGATGCCGATCAGCGCGATGACGCTGAGGTCGAAGCCGAACAGCATCAGCATCAAGAGGGCGCCGACCCCGGCCGAAGGGAGTGTGGAGATGATGGTCAGGGGATGAACAAAGCTTTCGTAGAGCACACCCAAGATGAGGTAGACGACCAGCAGCGCGGCCGCGATCAAATAAGGCGTGGTCTCCAGCGAAGACTGGAAGGCCTGCGCCGTGCCCTGGAACGAGCCGGTCAATGTCGGCGGAACACCCAGATCGGTCTCGACTTGCTGAACCGCCGTCACCGCATCGCCGAGCGCCGCCCCTCCTCCCAGATTGAAGCTCACCGTCACCGATGGGAACTGGCTCTGATGGTTGATGGCGAGATATGACGTTTTGGTCATGTCGAGGCGCACGAAGGTCGACACCGGCACCTGCTGCCCGTTGATGGGCGCCGTAAGGTAGAGCTTGTCGAACAGGCGCGGATCGGTCTGCAGCGCAGGCGCAACCTCCAGGATGACGTGATAGGCGTTGAGCTGAGTAAAATACTGCGTCACCTGACGCTGGCCGATGGCATCGTAGATCGTCGCGTCGATCAGGGTTGGCTGGATACCGAAGCGTGCTGCGCGGTCACGATCGATGATCAGGGTCGCCGTCGCGGCGTTCGCTTGCTGATCGCTAGTGACATCGGCGAGTTGCGTTAGCCCTTGCAACTTGGCCACCAGCTTCGGCGCCCAGACATCGAGCTCGTCAAGATTAGCGTCTTGCAGCGTGTATTGGTATTGCGTGCGGCCGAGCCGGCCGCCGACCTTAATATCCTGCAGCACCTGCAGATAGAGATTGGCACCCTCGACGGTCGCGAGCTTCGGCCGCAGCCGGGCGATGATCTGATCTGCGCTCGCAGCGCGCTGCGCCCGCGGTTTCAAGTTGATGAAGAAGGTGCCGCTGTTGTAGGTCGAGGAGCCAGCACTGTAGCCAACGTCGGCCACATCCGGATCTTGCGCGATAATGGCGCCCATCGCGCCGAGATGGCCCCACATCGCCGCCGAGGAAATGTCCTGTGCGCCCTCAGCGCTGCCGAAGATGAATCCCGTGTCCTGCTCCGGGAAGAAGCCTTTCGGAATGAAAACGTACAAGACCACCGTAAACATCAGCGTGCCGAGGAACACGTAGAGCGTCGCGAGGCGGTGTTCCAGCACGCGCTTGAGGGCCCATTCGTAGCCCGCCAACAGCCGGTCGAACATCCGCTCGAAGAACAGATAGACGCGGCCATGACGGGTCTCGTTGCCGCTCTTGAGGAATCGCGAACACATCATCGGCGTCAGGGTCAGTGCGATGCTGCCCGAGACCAGAATTGCCACCGTTACGGTGATGGCGAATTCCCGGAACAGCCGGCCGACGATGCCGCTCATTAG
>Ga0182016_10002086_pt1 | contig 23773 bp, 21 predicted proteins | sample 712S2MmetaG_FD_120491 | JGI IMG/M metagenome (GOLD analysis project Ga0182016, IMG submission 120491) | Permafrost microbial communities from Stordalen Mire, Sweden - 712S2M metaG | ecosystem: Environmental > Terrestrial > Soil > Wetlands > Permafrost | place: Sweden: Stordalen | collected... | reverse complement strand
TCGGCCGTCCACCCGCCCCAACGTTGATAGTAATCGGTGAGTGCCGCAACCGGAATCTGGTAAGTGGACAATGCGCCCAGGGTGGCGAGGGACAAGACAGCCCATGCTTTGCGGCGGAAGAATTCATAGAGGAGAATGGCGGTTCCGGGATACTGGAGCACCTGATAGTGAGCCCACGAAATGGGTGACGCCGCCAACGCGAGGGAGATGAGGCCGGCCATGGCGAAAGGCAGGCGCTGCTCGGAAGGATGCGGGTTCGCGGTGAAGACGAGAACTGCGCCGATGAGCAGGATGGCGGCGGCGGTGAACACCGACACGGAACGATCCCGCGTGGACAAATGGATGTTACTCGTGCGCGCGCCGACGGCCCAATTGTGAGGCAGCATCGGACCTTGGGTAGCGGGATCGAGCACGCGCAAGAGTGCGGAGGGAACGGACCAGCTCAGGGTGGCGGGAGTGCCCATCCAGTAGTCCGCGCGGGGTGGTGACTTGGGGCCGGAGAACGCGAACAGCGCCGCCCAGGGAAGCGCGAGAGCGACAAATGCGCCAACGAGCGCGCCGGCGATCTGCTTCCAACGGCGGCCCAACACGAGCGGCAGGCCCAGCACGCCGGGAATGAACTTGAGGCCGAATCCGAACCCGGCGGCGAATCCCCCGAGCGGTGACTTTTGGGTGTAGGCGATGGCCAGCAGCAGAACGAGTAATGGGCCGAGTTGACCGAGGCCCAAATTTTCACGCGCCACGCCGCCGAAGGCCCAGACGAGAGATACGACGCACAAAGCGGCGGGGCCCTTTCCCAGTAACCTCCAGATGAGGAAGGCGGCCGCGAGCAGGCAACAGTTGGAGAGCGCGAGCCAGATAAACCGGGCCGTAAGATAATCGAGCAGCGTTAAAGGAACGGCGAGGAACGCGGCGAGGGGCGGATAGTCGTAATCGATGTTGACGTAAGGGGTCTGGCCGCGCAGCAAGGCTTTCGCCGCCTCGAGGTGAAAAGAGAGGTCGCTCGGCTTGGGCAGGTCAGGGACCACTTTGACAACGTTGGTCCAGAGATACCAGGCGGAGCAGGCGACCAGCAGGGCAGCGCGGCGCAAGACTTACATCTTCTTCGCTGGGACTGACGTATGCACCGTTTTCGGAGCTGCGCCGGGCGCGGGGCCCACGCGCCGGATGGTGAGGCGCTCGATCACCACCTTGGTGAGAGGGCGATCGGCATGCGGGCTGTTGCCCGGCTCCCGCGGAACGGCGGCGATCTTGGTGACGATATCCTGGCCTTCCACCACCTGTCCGAAGATGGTGTGCTTGCCGTTGAGATGCTCCGGCATGGAATCGGTAATGAAGAATTGGGTTGCGCCGCTATGGGGCGCGCCGGTGTTGGCCATGGCCAGACGGCCTTTCTGATCGAACTTGAGGCCGGGATTGAACTCATCAATGATGGTGGGGACGCCGCCATCGCCCGCGCCGGTTGCGGTGGGGTCGCCGGCCTGAATCATAAAATCGGGAATCACGCGATGAAACGTGATGCCGTTATAGAAGGGTTTGTGGACTTTTTGACCGGTCTTGGGGTCGGTCCACTCCTTCGTGCCGCGCGCGAGGGCCACAAAGTTGGCGACGGTTACGGGCGCTTCCTTTTCATAGAGCTTGCAGACGATGCGGCCCATATTGGTGTTGAAGGCGGCGTAGAGGCCGGGTTCAGTGGGGAATTGCTCGGCGGGCGCGGCCGCTTTGGGGGCAGCTTTGGGAGCGGCTTTGGCGGCGGTGTGAGGCGTGGTCGCGGTCTGGGCAAAGGCCACGCAGGCGAATAAGGAAAGGCTAAGTAAGTAACGCATTTTTCTCCGAACTCAAAATTATACAAGGCCGGAGGTTACTTCTTCAGTTCCGCCTGTAACTGAAGGTAGACGGTCTCTTCAAAATCCTGCTTAATGCGCTCGGCGTCGAGGGTTTCGCCGGGGTGCGGAAGGTCGCCCCGCTCGCAGCGCAGCATGAGGGTGCGGGCTTCGTCGTCGTCGGGGGAACGGTCGAGGACGGCGTGGAAACTTTTCGCGGCATCGGCGATCTTACCGGTCCTCCACTGCGCGTAACCGAGGTTGAACCAGTAATCGGGGTCGGCCTCGTCGCCTTCGATGGCCTTCTTGAAGTTATCGATGGCTTCGGGCCGGTTCTTGCGCGATTGCGCCGCGCCGAGGTCGTTGAACACCTCGTCGAGAGGCATGACGGCGGCGACGCCTTCAAGCGACCTGGCAGCGCCCTCAAAATCATCCTGGTAGTAGTGGCAAAGGCCCAGCAGAAACTGGGCTTCGTGGTAGTGGGAGGCGTTGGGACCAACCTTCTCAAACCACGCGGCAGCCGGGGCGTAATCCTGATTCTCAAACGAAGCTTTGCCGAGCCCAAACGCCGGCTCGCTGTAGTTCGCATCGAGGCGCGTCGATTCGACGAAGTACTTGACCTGCTTTTCCGGCGACTCCGCCAGAAGCCCGCGCACGTAGCTTTCCACCGCGGCGATGCGCACCGGCGGATGGCTCTGTAAGTAGGCCTCTTCGGCGGGCGCGGACTTGGGATGGAAATACGCGAGGCATTGCCACGCCAGTTTCGATTCCATCACGCTGAGGTTTTCGAGCGGACCCGATTCAAAAAACTGGGGGCCCGAGTGCAGGTGTTTGGCGTCGATCAGATTGGCGGTGATCTTCAGGAGGCGCTGCGTTTTCGTTCCGCCACCGGGCTCCAGTTCCAATCGCCCAAAGACAATCTGCGCGGCGTCGAGGGATTCGCCCACTTTCAAGACGGTGGCGCGGGTGAGTTGGACATCGGGGCGGACGGAGAGACGGCGGTAAACCTCCACGCGCTCTTCGCGGCCGAGCACGAGGACGCCCTCACTGGAAAAGGATTCGTGGAGGGTTTCGGCGACGCTTTCGCCAATCCAATCGAGCGACTTGTCGTTGGTCTGATTGAAGAAAGGGAGGATGGCGACGGTATCGGCGGCGCCGTAGAGCGGGGTCATCGACGCGCACAATATGAAGAAGGAGCACAACAGGAGGGACTTAAACCGCACTATCGTTATTGTAACGTGCGGGGCTTTCATTCCGCGAAGACGTGTTGTAACACGCTCAGGGTTGTCGTGAGCGTTTTCGCCGACACTTCCCCCAGTTTCTTCGCTAATCGTGTCTGGTTCACTGCGCGGACCTGGTCCAGCAAAATCAAACCCCTTTTGCCGCCATGCGCAACGGCGATGCGAAATGGCGCCGGGCGACTCCCGGTGGTCATGGGCGCAACGAGCACCGTCCGAAGATGATCGTGCATTTCAGCAGGCGACACGACGACGCAAGGGCGCGACTTCGTGATTTCGCTGCCGACGGTGGGGTCAAGATTGACAAGCCAAATGTCGCCACGGTTCACACCTTGGGCTACACTGCGTGTCACCAGAACAGCTCACCATCTCCCGCGTTGCCGAATTCGCCCATCACAAGGGCATCGTCATCCGCTTCGGCAATCTTCCGGGCCGCCTCCGCCCAACCTCCGCGCACAGGGCTGGCCGGCCTCCGCAAGACGAGGGTGTCGCCCTCGATGGTCATTTCCGCTCCGGCCTCGCCATTCAGTCCCAACTGCGCCAGCACCGGCTTGGGGATGACGACGCCGTGAGAATTGCCGATCCGTCGAATGCCAACGTGTACGGACTTCATCGAATATAAACCCACATCGTAATAACAATGTTATTCCGTCGATAGATGCCCCGTCAAGCGCGCCGCGTAGCCGTGCGCAGACGAGGCTGACCGGCTACGGCACAAGCGAAAACGCTACCCCGTGGCCGCCTGAGCCGCCGTCTACGGCGATGCCATACAACGTACCGCCCGACGATATGGCCAGCTGGGGCACGGGGTGAGAGCCCTCCGGTCCGTTTCCGAAATCGAATAGCGTCGTGTCGGTCCACGCGCCGCCCGACTGGGCTGGTCTCCAGAAGTAAGCCATCGGGATACGCGCGAATGTCTAGGTTATTTGTCTGGAATTGTGGGGATGACGCCGCCGTGGGAATTGCCGATCCGTGGAATGCCGACGCGCATGGGCTTCATCGTATATCACCCCGCAGCCGCGCACGGGCTTGTTCGAGGACGGATGGGTCGGAGCCGAAGCCGTTGAGCGGGATCATTTCCGGTTCGTGGCGGAACCACGTCACCTGTCGCTTGGCGTACCTCCGTGTGTCCCGCTGCATCACACTGAGGGCTTCGTCGCGGGACATGCGGCCTTCGAGGATCGCGAGGCCCTGCTTGTAACCGAGGGCTCCGAACGGCTTGGCATCGCGGGGCACGCCGAGGGACAGAATGTGCTCGATTTCTTCGAGCAGTCCGCCGGCGAGCATCTGCCGGCAGCGCTGGTCGAGGATCGCGTACAGTTCGGCGCGGGGTGGAAACAGCCCGAGCTTGAGGACGCGGAAGCCTTCTAAACGGTCACGCGGCGGCGGGGTGGATGGCCGGTGGGGCGCGAGGATGCAGATCTCGATGGCGCGAATGAGCTTGGGGAGATCGCGCGACGCAATTCGCGCGGCGGCGGGCGGGTCCAACCGCTTCAAGATGCGCGCCAGAGAGCCCGGACGGCGGTGTTCGCGGGCTAGCAGGTTGCGCCGCAAATCGGCGTCTTGACCGGGCGCGGGCGACAGACCGTCGATCAAAGCGCGGAGATAGAAGCCGGTGCCTCCGGCGACGATGGGGAGGTTTCCGCGATCGGTAATCTCGTGCAATGCCTGGCGGCCCAAACGCTGATAATCGCCGGCGGTGAAACCTTTTGACCCTTCCACGACATCTATCAGATGGTGGCGTACCCCGCCCCGCGCCTCCACGGGGAGCTTCGCTGTACCGATATCAAAGTGGCGGTAAACCTGCATGGCATCGCAATTGATGATTTCACCGCCGAATTCGCGAGCCAAGCTCAGGGCGAAGGCGCTTTTGCCGGAAGCGGTGGGGCCCGTGACGGCCACCAAAGGTGCAGTCATCGGGCTATACTTACGGGTAAGCTGGCGATTAAGTTGCGATTTATCTGCTTTACGGGCAGGGAAAGATTGTCTAAATACATGATTGGTACGCGTGCGCTTGGCCGATTGCTCGTTCCGGCGGCATTGTCAATGGGAATGGTTGTACTCCCCTCTTTCGCGCAAGAGACTTCGACGCTCGCGCCTCAGGGTTTGCCTCCGGTCGAGAAAAACGACTCCGCGGATCATGCCAATGCATATTACAACTTCTCCATGGGACACCTGTACGCGGAGCTGGCGCAAGCCTATAACCGTCAGGATTACGTCACGAAGGCGATTGACTTCTACCGGCTGGCGCTGAAGGAAGACCCCTCTGTGAGCTTCATCACGGAGGAACTGACGGACCTCTATATCCAGAGCGGCCAGTTGAAGGAAGCGGTGACGGAGGCCGAGGCTCTGTTAAAGCAGAACCCGGATAACCTGGGCGCGCGGCGGATTCTGGGGCGCGTGTATACGCGGCTGATCGGCGACCCGCAGCAGGGCAAGATCGACGACAACATGCTGCATAAGTCGATCGAGCAGTACGAGAAGATTGTCGAGAAAGATCCGGACGACGACGAGAGCGGGCTGCTGCTGGCGCGTTTGTACCGCATTGCGAAAGACCCGGCATCGGCCGAGAAGGTGTTCAAGGCGCTGCTCGCGCGGCAACCGGACAATGATGAGGCGCTCACCGGGCTCGCGGCGATCTATAACGATCGCGGCGACACGAAAAACGCGATCGATATGTTGAAGAAGGCGAACGACAGCAATCCGAGCGCGCGGGCGCTGGTGACGCTGGCGGGCTTCTATGAGCAGTCGAACGACTACGCCGCGGCGGCCGATGCCTGGAAACGCGCTTTGGAAATCGCGCCGGACAATGACCGCTGGAAGCGGTTTCTAGCGATGGATCTGCTGTATTCCGACAACATTCCGGAAGCGCAGAAGCTTTACGAGCAGTTTGCGGCGGAGGACCCCAGCGACGCTCAGGTTCAATTGCATCTGGCCGAGATTTATCTTCAGGAGCGGAAGCTGACGAAGGCGCGCGCGGCTTTCAATGAGGCGAAGAAGGCCGACCCGACCAGCGTAGAGGTCCGCTATAACGAAGTGATGCTGCTCGAAGCGGAAGACAAAAGCGACGACGCGATCAAGACGCTGAAGGGATTGCTGGACGATTTGGCGAAGCCGACCTATTCGGCCGCCGAGCGTGTGCAGCGCGACAAGCTGGTGGAGAAACTGGGCGAGCTTTATGCGGCGGCCGGCAAGTATCCGCAGGCGATCGCAACGTTCCGCGAGATCACTCCGGAAGACACGGAAATCGCACCGCGAGCTTCGGTTCGGATTGTTGAGACGCTGCGCCAGTCCAAAGATATGGCTGCGGCGCGCAAAGAATCCGATGCGGCGCTGAAGAAATTCCCGAAAGACCGGGCGGTGGTGATGGAGAATGCGACGCTGCTGGCGGACGCGGGCAAAGTGGATGAAGCGGTGACGGAAGCCAATGGTTTGAAGGATGGTCAGAACGATCGGGAGATCGCCCTGGCCGATGCCCAGCTCTACGAACGGGCCAAGCGGTTCGGGGACGAGCAGAAGTCGCTCGATGAAGCGCAAAAGCTGAGTAAGGATAAGACCGAGATTTCGCAGGTACGTTTCGCGCGCGGCGCGATGCTGGAGAAGATGAAGAACTTCGAAGGCGCGGAAGCGGAGTTCCGCGGCATCATCAAGGATGAGCCGGCGAATGCGGGCGCATTGAACTATCTGGGCTACATGCTGGCGGATCGCAACCAGCGCCTGGAGGAAGCGCAGCAGTTGATCATCAAGGCGCTGGAAATCGATCCGGGGAATGGAGCTTACCTGGATAGCCTGGGTTGGGTGTACTATCACCAGAATCATCTGGAAGCGGCGGAAGAGCAATTGCGGAACGCGCTCGACAAGATGAAGGACGACCCCACCGTGCACGACCACCTGGGCGATGTTCTGGTGAAGCAGGGCAAAGTGAAAGAGGCCATCGTGCAGTGGCAGGCTTCGCTGAAGAGCTACGAGGCGAATCAGGCTTCGCAGGATGTGGACCCGGGCGACATGGCCAAGGTTCAGGTGAAGCTGGAAGACGCGCGCGTCCGGGTGGCCCAGCAGACGCACGCGCACGACGCGCACTAACTGGCGGAATGAATCTGATCGAGTTCCGGCGCGCGACGGTGATGCGCGGCGGCAGGGCTGCGCTGCGCGATCTGGATCTCGCGATTCCGGCGGGCCAGCCGGTGGCCATCTTAGGACCGAACGGCTGCGGGAAGAGCACGCTGATCGGGGCGATTCTCCGCGAGTTTTATCCGCTTCGCCGTGACGGCTCGTGGGTGAAAATTCTGGGCGAAGAATTCTGGAACATCGAGGATTTGAAGGCTTCGATCGGCATTGTGAAGAACACGCTGCTGCCGCCTAAAGCTGGAATTGTCCCAGCCCGCGAACTGGTGGTTTCGAGCTTCTTCGGCAGCGTGGGTTTGTGGAATCATCAAAAGCCAACGAGCGCCATGTGGTCCGCCGCTGACGCGGCGCTGGAACGGGTGGGCGCGTCGCACCTGGCGCAACGCGACATTGATGAACTGAGCAGCGGCGAGGCGCGGCGCATCGAAATCGCGCGCGTTCTGGCGCACAATCCGAAGACGCTGCTGCTGGACGAACCGGCGAATCATCTGGACCCGCGGGCGCAAGCCGAGCTGCGCGGATTGATCTCTACGCTGGCGCAATCGGGCACCGCGATCGTTATGGTGACGCACCATGTGAGCGACATCGTGCCGGAGATCGACCGAGTGATCCTGCTGCGCGATGGCGCGCTATTCCGGGATGGCTCGAAAAATGAGCTGTTGACGGCCGAGGTGCTGAGCGAGTTGTTCGGGTATCCGATCACGCTGACCGGCGACAACGGGTTTCTGTTCGCGCATTGAGGGAACAAATACGGTGCCCTCAGCCCGAATCCCAGAAACGGTTCCAGTGCAACCGCGTGCGTTTGTCCACTTTCGAAAATTCAGCATCACCGGATGGATACCGATCATCTAGCGGTAGGCGAAGCTCAACAGCCGGTCTTTCCGAGGACAAAGAACCAATAGCGCTCGAGCAGTTCGAGAAGAAAAGGGATGCGCAGACTGAAGTCCGCGCCACCAGTGAACAGCGGAGAGAACGGACAACTTTCGTGCGTGGCGCTTGTGACCGGGAGCTGATATCGTGCATAATCACACGGAGCCCCTGCTCCGGAGAATAACGCCTGGCACTTGTCGTATTTCTGTTGATTGCCGCTGTGATTGCGCTGTTCGTCTGGCTGCGCAATATGGGCGCGCAGATCGAGGAACTGCGGAATGAACACGCGGACCAGATCCGTCGATTAGAACGGCAGGTTGAGGAACTGCGCTGGTCTGAGGTTAAGCCGGTTGCGCCGGAAGCGGTGATCCCGCCGCCGATCGCAGCGCCGACGGTGGTTGAGGAACCCCGGTACGAGCCGCCGCCTCTGCCGGTATTCGTTCCTGAGCAGTACGTTCCTGAGCCGCCTGAGCCGGCGAAACCCGCCGCCGATTGGGAGGGCATCATCGGCGGCAACTGGGCAAACAAGGCAGGCGTCGTGGTGCTGATCATCGGGCTGGCACTGTTTCTTCAGTTCTCGCTGACGCACCTGGGCCCGGCGGGACGGGTGACGCTGGGCTATATCCTTTCCGGTTCCCTGCTGATGACGGGCGTTCTTCTGGAGAAGCGAGACGCATGGCGCATGTACGCGCGAGGGTTGATTGGCGGTGGATGGGCCGGGCTCTACTTCACTACTTACGCGGCGCATGCAATCGACGCGGCGCGCGTGATCGAGAGCCCCACTCTGGCGACGGCGATGCTGCTGGCAGTGGCGGTGGGAATGATTGCGCACTCACTGCGCTATCGTTCGGAGACCGTCACAGGACTGAGTTACTTCATCACGTTCGGGACGCTGGCGATCAGCCCTCTTTCGGCGTTCGCGGTGATTGCCGTGCTGCCGCTGGCGGCAAGCCTGCTGTGGATCGCCAGGCGGTTTGGATGGACGGCGACGGTGGTGGGCGGGCAAGCATTCACCTTTCTGCTTTACCTGATTCACATTGGCGAGGTGGGGTTCCGTCCGGACCGGCTGATCTGGGGTGAAGCAGCGCTGGTGGCTTATTGGGTTCTATTCGAGACGTATGACGTGGCGTTCGCCGGAAAAACGTCGGGCTTTCTGCGCTCTTCGATGATTGTGGTCAACACGGTGGGTTTCCTGGGACTGTCGCTGGCCGCGTGGCAGCAGAACCGGCCGACGACTTTGTGGATGCCGCTTTTCATTGCGGCGGCGCTTTACGTGGCGAGTGGCGCGCTGCGGGCGCGGCTGAATCCACCGTCGTCTTTTGCAGGCGGGCTGGAAGATCGCGCGATGGCGGGCGGCTACGAGGGCGCCGCGGCGATTGCTTCCGCGCTGGCGGTTGCGGGAACCTTCAACGCGTTTCACGGCTTCTGGATCAATGCGGCCCTGCTGGTTCAGGCGGAACTGCTGCTGTGGTTAAGCGTGCGCTACCGGCAGAGTTTTCTGCGGCATCTTTCGTCAATCACCTTCGTGTTTCCGGTGGGCAAGCTGGTGTTCGATGACATTCCGGCGGAGACGCAGTGGACTCCGATCGCCCTGGCAACCGCGGGCGTGGCGCTGGGGAACCGATTGTGGCGGCGGGAACTGATTGGTTACAGCTTCGTGGGAGCGGTGCTGGCGGCTACGGTGCTCAGTTTTCGATTGCCTTCGGAATGGGTACCTTTCGCGTGGCTGGCGCTGGGCGCGGTGGCGTTTGAGATTTCAGATGGGGGCGAGCGGCTTGACTGGCTGGGGGTGTCGCTGGCTGTCGGGGTGGTGGCCGCGGTTGGACTCTTCTTTCACAATATCAAGGATTTCGGGCTGCAAGGAGCGAGGCCATGGATCGCGCAACTGGCCTGCGCGCTACTGATGGGCGCAGTGGCGTTTCGAACGCAGAAGGCGGGGACGAAACTGGGCGCCGGTTGGGCCAGAGACTTCAGCGCCGGACTTTGCGCCGCATCGCTGGCGGCACTGGCGCATTCGCTGCTGCCGGATTCGGTTGTGGTGCTGGCATGGGCTGCGATCGCGCTGGCGCTGCTTGAAATTGGACGGCGATTGCAAGCGCCGGCGGTCCGCGGGGAAGCGCACATGCTGGTCTTCATTCTGTGCGGCTGGCTGCTGGCGTTCGATGTATTTGACGAACGGGTGCAGATGTGGCATCTTTCGCGCGGATTCCTGGTGTGCGCGCCCATTGTGGCGCTGCTCTACTTCACGCGGGCGCGCTATGGAATCGAATGGTGGGAGCGCGGGCTGACGCGGGCCTACAGCTTCTTTGGAGCGCTGGTGGCGCTGCTGGTGATTCACACGGATTTCGACCGCGCCGCGGCTATCGGCCTGTGGGGATCGATGGGTTTCGTGCTGCTTCTGGCGGCGAGGCGCAATGGCGAATCCGATTTCTTCGGACAGGCCTATGTGGTCTCGGCGCTCGCGCTGGCGCGAGTGCTTTGGGAATGCGTGGAGCCGCATCAGGTGTTCGGCTTCGATACCGCTCTGCTGGCGGGTTTGCCTTTAGCCGCGCTCTTTTATGCCGCCGAGTTCCTGCTGCCGCGCGGCAGGGCTCGCCTGTGTTATTCGGTTGCGGCATCATTTCTGGTGGCTGCGATCCTGTGGCTGGAAGTGCGCGGCGGGTTGCTCACCATCGCGTGGGCCCTTGAAGCGGTGACGCTGCTGGTGGCCGGTTTCCCGCTGCGCGAGCGCGTGCTGCGTTTGAGCGGCCTGGTTCTGCTGTGCGTTGGCGTGCTGAAGGTTTTCTTCTACGACCTCAGTACGCTCTCCCGACCGTATCAGATTTTATCGTTCGTGGCACTGGGTGTGGCGCTGCTGGGCGCGTCGGCTTTCTATACTCGGTTTCGAGAGCGGTTCCGCGAATATTTCCTATGAGGATTGCCGTCCTCCATAATTTCTACCAACAACCCGGGGGTGAGGATCAGGTATTCGCCAGTGAGACGGCGATGCTGGAGCAGGCGGGGCACACGGTGATCCGCATCACGGAGACGAACGACCGGCTCAAGGAAATGGGATCGCTGCGCGTAGCGTCCACCATGATGTGGAATGGCGAGGCGTACCGGCGCGTGTTTGAGACCATCCGGCGCGAACGTGTGGAAGTGGCGCATTTCCACAACACTTTCGTGATGCTATCGCCGGCGAGTTACTACGCGGCGCGGCGCGCCGGAGCGGCGGTGGTGCAGACCTTGCACAACTACCGACTGCTGTGCCCCGCGGCGACTTTCCTGCGGGATGGCAAACCTTGTGAAGATTGCCTGGGGCGGCTGGTGGCATGGCCGGGCGTGCGGCACGCGTGTTACCACGGGTCGCGGAGTACGACGGCGGGCGTGGCGGCGATGTTGAGCGTGCACTGGGCGGCGGGAACCTGGCGCAATGCTGTGGACGCGTATATCGCGCTCTCCGAATTTGCGCGGCCACGCTTTGTGGCAGGAGGGTTGCCCGCTTCGAAGATCTATGTGAAACCCAATTTCATTCCAGATCCAGGTGTGGGGACGGCTGGAAAGTATGTGCTGTTCGCGGGGCGCATCTGCCATGAAAAAGGGATCGGCACGCTGCTGGAAGCGTGGCGGCGCGGAGCGGGCATGCCTCCGCTTCGCATAGCGGGCGACGGTCCGATGGGCGATGAAATGCGGGCGCAGATTCGCGAGATGAAGAACGTGGAGTGGATTGGAAGGCTGTCGCGCGAGCAGGTGCTTGGTGAGATGCGGAATGCGATGGCGCTGGTGATTCCGTCGATCTGGTATGAGGGGTTTCCGGTGTCGGTGGTGGAAGCTTATGCGACCGGACTGCCGGTGATCGCGAGTGGGATTGGTGCGTTGCCGGAGCTGGTGAAACACGGGCGCACCGGGTTGGTGTTTGAGACTGGCGATGCGCGAGGGCTGAGCGAAGCGGTGCTGCGTTTAGATGGGGATGCGGAGATGCAGAGCCAGATGCGGAATTTGTGCCGTCAGGAGTTTGTGGAGCTTTATGGCGAGGAGCGGAACTTGCGCTTGTTGATGGAGATTTATGAGACGGCGATCAAACGGCGTGGACGCGTAGCGGGTTGATGGTCTTCAGGCCAGCGAAATGCTTTTCGTTGTCGGTGACGAGCACGCAATCATTCGCCTCGGCAATGGCAGCGATGATCATATCGAGTGGACTCCTTGGATGTCCTTTCGCTGTTCCCTCCGCCGTTAAACGTGCCCAGGCGAGACCGGCCTTCTCATCAAAGGGGAGCACACGGCCGGCGAACAATGAAGAAGGACCTTCGGGACCGGCGAACCAACGCTCCAATTCGTTGCGCTTCTTTCCGGCGGGCTTGTCCAGTATCCCGCGCCGGATCTCAGCCACGGTGAGGGTAGAGATGAATAGCTCATCATCCTTTCGCCTGGACATCCACGCGATGAGGGGTTCGGAAGGCGCGGGCTTGGTGATGTTACTGATGATGTATGGAACAGCCAGCCTGGGAGGAATCAACGGCTATGGAACGGTGTTCAGCTTGTCCGTGGGTTTGGGTCCATTCGTGGAGGCGCTTCCGGCGTCCGGTACCGTGGGCGCGGCGGTCGATATACTGGGGACCGATCTGACGGGCGCGACCAGCGTGAGCTTTAACGGGCGTCCGGCTTCGTTCGTGGTGAGGGCGGGCTCGGCGATTGCCGCCACAGTGCCCGCCGGAGCGACCAGCGGAACGATCCAGGTTGTCAGGCCGGACGGCACGCAGTCGAGCAACGCACCCTTCCTCGTGCTGCCCTAAGTCGTGCTGCCCTAAGTCGCTGACTCCACCGGTTCAACGCGTGGGGGATTCTTTTTCTCCAGATACCTTTGCCGGCATTCCATGATCGCCTTGCGGGCCTCGCGTGGACCGCCCCAGCCCTGCATCATGGTGATTTTGCCCTCTAGCTCCTTATAGATGGTGAAGAAGTGTTCGATCTCGCGCTTGGTGTGGGAGAAGATCTGATCGAGCGTATGAATCTGGTCGTAGCGTGGGTTGCGCGTCGGGACGGCCAGAATTTTCTGGTCGCGCTCGTCGTTGTCCACCATGTTCAGCAGACCGACGGGGCGCACTTCGATCATCACGCCGGGGAAGCTGGGCTGTTGGACGAGAACGAGGACGTCCAGCGGATCGTTATCGTCCGCCAAAGTACCCGGAATGAAGCCGTAGTCACCGGGGTAATGGAGGGGCGAGTAGAGCGCGCGGTCGAGCCGGAAGACGCCGAGCGTTCCGTCGTATTCGTATTTGTTCGCCGAGTGCTGGGGGATCTCGACGATGGCGCGGACGATCTCCGGGCATTCCGGGCCCGGGTCAATATCGTAAAGCATGGTCACAGCGCTAGGGTATCAAAGCGCCCGACGTTATACTGTTACCTCAGCGGGCCCGGGCCCGCTTGCTAAGGAGAAGGAACATGCAGGAATGGACTTGGAAAGTGATCACGGCGCTGACACTGGGTTGGTGCGGATCCGCCACGGCGCAAACGAGCACCTTCGACCGGATCAAAATTTTCCCGGTCACTCCCATCGCAGATTTGCTCGGAATTACACCTGGGTCGGATGGCGCGCTTTGGTTCACCATTTACAACGCCTACGAAATCGGCCGCATCACCACCGCCGGGCAGATCACGGAGTACTCTTTGCCGCACCCTCCGAATGATCCCTATGGAATCGCGGCGGGCCCGGACGGCGCTTTGTGGTTCACGGAAAGTTCCCTCTATGGTTACGCCGGCATTGGACGGATTACGACGGGCGGCATGATCACCGAATATCCCACGCCAACGCAGAACAGCTATCCGGTAGGGATCACCGCCGGCCCAGACGGCGCGATGTGGTTTGCGGAAGAGGATGGGAATGCCATCGGGCGGATCAACATGGCCGGAGACATCACGGAGTATCCACTCCCCGGCCCCAACGCAAATACCGCCGAGATCACCACGGGTCCTGACGGCGCCCTCTGGTTCCCGATGCCCGCCGTCAACGCTATTGGGCGCATCACTACATCCGGTGTACTTACTCAGTTCCCGCTGCCGCTGGTGGCCAGCTACCCCTATGCCATTGCCACCGGGCCAGACGGCGCGCTGTGGTTCACAGAACTTGATTCCAACAGCGTTGGGCGCATGACGACCAGCGGTTCCGAAACCGAATACCCGCTGCCGACCGCGCGCGGATACGCCGAAGGCATCACGCCCGGCCCCGACGGTGCGCTTTGGCTCGCTGAATTCTTTGGCGACAAGGTCGCCAGGATTACGACCACCGGCGAAATCACGGAGTACCCGATCACCACTCCCGGGGGACTGTCAGCGATCACCACGGGGCCCGACGGCAACTTGTGGTTCACCGCGTATAACGACGAGTACGATCCGACTCCGGCCGCTGAGATCGGACGCGCGCCGGCCTGCGCGCTTGGGTTCAACGCAAGTTTCGCTAGCGGCACCCTGACTATGAACTTCGATATGGGGATCAATACGGCGGCCAGCTTCGATATCCATTTTCACAGCAGCTCTGGCGTCTCCATGCCTTACTCCCGGCAGATCTCAGCGCTTGCCGCGCCGTATGCGTTCAGCATGTTATGGCCGGGAATTCCGGACCTGGGAGAATTGACGGTCGAGCCGGTGCTGACCTCTGGAACCGGGGAGCCTATCTGCGCGGCGCAGACGGTGGTGAACACAGCGCCGTAGGCTCGCCCGAGCCGTACTCCACGGAAATCAGGTGCAGCCCTTTGGCGGGCATGGAGTGGCCGCATTTCACGCCGCGTCCCGTGGTGAGCAGCGCGCGGATGTCATCGGGCGACAGGTTGCCCTTGCCGGCTTCCATGACTGCGCCCATCAGGTTGCGCACCATGTGCTTCAGGAATCCGCTGCCTCGCACGCGATAGCAGAGAAGCGGGCCGCGGGTTTCGAGCGTGGATTCAAAAACGCGGCGCACTTTCGATCTGCCTTCGGCGTCCCTGTCATCGGCGGCCGCGAAGGCGCTGAAATCGTGTTCGCCGGAAAAGACGGCGGCGGCTTCGATCATGCGTTCCAGGGATAACGGATAAGGGTGATGCTGCACAAAGCGCCAGTCGAAAGGGGAACAGATTTCTCCCCGGTGCAGCCTGTACTCGTAAGTCTTCGCGGTAGCGTCATAACGGGGATGAAAAGCGGGAGCGGCTTCCTCAGTGCGCAGGATTCGGATGGAGGGCGGCAGAAGACGGTTCAGGGCGCGGCGCAGGTTTTCAACGGGGATGGGATTGGCGATGGAAAACGCGGCCACCTGGGCTTCGGCATGCACGCCCGCATCGGTTCGGCCCGATCCGTGGACCACCACGGGCTCGCCCTCGATCCCGCTGACGATTTCCTGCAACTTGCCCTGAATGGTGGGCAGGCCGGGCTGCACTTGCCAGCCATGGAAGTCCGTGCCTTCGTAGGCGACGGTGAGACGGATACGGCGCGGCTCGCGCTTGGTTAACATGAAAAGTTCATCGCTTCCTTACAATATGCGCACGGCGGTTCTCTTCCTTCTTTTCTTGTGCCCGGGGCTGGCACAAACGCGTCCCGATTCGGATGTCTGGCAAGGCGGCAAGCTCGAGCATTTCGACGGCCACGCGCCGTGGCTGCTGGGACCTTACAAGCCGACGCTGGTACCGCCATTGCAGTTGGGAAATTCGGGACGGATGGAGATGCTTCTGAAGGGCGGCAACCTGTATCTGTCGTTGAATGATGCGATTGCGCTGGCGCTCGAAAACAACCTGGATGTGGAGGTGCAGCGCTACGGCACGCCGATCGCGGCGGCGAATCTGCTGAGCGCGAAGGCGGGCGGAGCACTGCGCGGAGTGATCCCATCGGTGGCAAGCGGCCCCTCCAGCGCCACCGCTCTCACCACCGGCAGCGGGACCACGGGGCCGAACACGACGAGCACGCCGACGACCGGGACCACGGCAGCCACGACCACCTCGGCCTATACCGTTTCAAGTTCCAGCAGCAGCCCAGGAACGGCACAGCAGACCGGCGCAGCCGTTCCAGACCTTGACCCCTACATATCCGGCATCGCCCAGTTTGCGCACATCTCAACGCCGGAATCGAACACCATCGTTACTGGAACATCGGAGCTGGTGCAGACCCAGAACACCGGCCAGGTGAGTTACAACCAGAGTTTTCTCACCGGCACCAGTTATAGCCTGGGTTACTCCGATATTTACTCAAGCAGCAACAGTTACAGTAGTTTGATCAACCCCAGCCGCACGGCCAGCCTGACTTTTGCGTTTAACCAGGAGTTACTGCAGGGGTTTGGATTCGCGGTGAACGACCGCTTTATTGTGCAGGCCCGCAATAACATCGAATACGCCGACCTGCAGTTCCGGCTGCAGGTGATCACGACCATCGTGAGCGTGGAAGACCTCTACTGGGATCTGGTTTACTTTCTGGACGATGTGAAGGCCAAGCAGGAAGCATTGGCTTATAACCAGACGCTCTATACCGATAACAAGAAACAGGTGGAAGTGGGTACGCTGGCGCCGCTGGAGATTGTACGGGCGGAGGCCGCGGTGGCCAGCGCGCAGCAGGACCTGATCATCTCCCAAACGCGCGTACTGCAGCAGGAAACCACGCTGAAGAGTTACCTGAGCCGCACCGGAGTCGAGAGCCCGCTGATTGCTTCCGCGCACGTGATTGCGACGGACCGGATCCGGATTCCGGACCAGGAGCAGATACAACCCATACAGGATTTGACGGCGCTGGCGCTGAGTTCGCGGCCGGAGATTGCGGAGCAGCGGATCACGGTGCAAAACGCCAAGGTGAACTCGCAGGGTTCGAAATCCGCACTACTGCCGACGCTGAATTTATTTGGGAGCCTGGGCAATAACGGTTTATCCGGAACGCCCAATGCGATTGTGGCCCCAGGCGGCGGAGTTGCCACGCGTGGCACTCCCGATCCGTTCTTCATTGGCGGTTACGGATCTTTGCTGGGACAACTTTTCCGGCGCGATTTTCCGAACTATGCGGTGGGGTTGAACCTGACCATTCCTCTGCGGAACCGCAGCGCGCAGGCGCAATATATTCTCGACCAGATTACGGTGAGGCAGCAGCAGGCGGGACTGCAAGGGCAGCAGAACCAGGTCCGGCTGGATGTGCAGAATGCGCTGATCGGCGTGGAGCAGGCGCGGGCCATCTACGAAGCCGCCGCAAAGGCGCGCATTCTGACCGAACAGACGCTGGACGCCGAGCGCAAGAAGCTGAAGCTGGGAGCTTCGACGGTTTTCAACGTGATTTCGGATGAGCGCGACCTGGCGGCGGCGGTGTCGGCCGAGATCCAGGCGCAGGATACGTATGCGAAGGCGAGGGTTGAGTTGGAGCGGTCAACTGGACAGGTGCTGGTGAATCATAATATTTCGCTGACTGAAGCTTTCAAGGGCCACATTTCGACTGCGCCTGCGGCTGTGCCGTAGCGCAAAATAAGAAGAAGGGTATATCGCCATGCCAATCACTCTGCAGGACAAAATGAAGGAACCGAACCCCGCCCAACGCAAGAAGGTGGAAGCCCGCGCGGCTGAGTTGATTGCCGAGGAAATGACGTTGCGGGAACTATCCGGCATTGCCGAAGACGATCCGAGGCCGAAGCGGTAGGAGGTGTCTTCCCGATTCGGAACGCGTCCGTGTTTCGTATTGCTTCTCCCCGGAAAAGATCGTTGCAGGCACAGGGCTTTCGGTTTGGCGAAGAAATTGCTTCTAGGCAGAGGGTGAAACGCAATCGCAGGCTCGAAACGGACGCTGACATCCCTCAATCACCCTCGTACGTGAACCCCTCGGCTAACCTCTAAAATCCCCAATTCTCCCTCCAACCAGTCAGCGGCGTTTCGGGCCTGAGTACTATTGAAGTCTCAGTGTCCTCGCAGACGGATCATTTTTCAGCCGTGCTTGCCAGCTTCCTCGGCTGGATGCTCGACGCGTTCGACTTCTTCCTGGTGGTGTTTTGCCTCACCGCCATCGCCCATGATTTCCACAAGACCGACAAGGAGATTGCGCTCTCCATTACCGTGACGCTGGCCTTCCGTCCCGTGGGTGCGTTCCTGTTCGGACTGCTCGCCGACCGGTATGGACGCCGGCTTCCGCTGATGATCGACCTGATCTTTTATTCGGTGGTGGAGGTCGCGACGGGTTTCGCGCCGAATTTCGGGGTGTTCCTGGTGCTGCGGGCGCTTTTCGGAATCGGGATGGGCGGCGAATGGGGCGTGGGGGCGTCGCTCGCAATGGAAAAAGTTCCCGCCCGTTTGCGCGGAGTGCTGAGCGGAATCCTGCAGCAGGGTTATGCGTGCGGCAACCTGGTGGCCGCGCTCTGCTTTTTGTTCCTGTTCAAGCGGTGGGGGTGGCGGCCTCTCTTCTTCCTGGGCGGGCTACCCGCGCTGCTGGCTTTGTTCGTTCGTACGAATGTGAAAGAGTCTACGGTTTGGGAGGAAAAGAAGAAGCCCAACTGGGGCAGCTTGTGGAAAGCGATCGGGTCACAGGCTAAACTGTTCGGCTATCTGACTTTGCTGATGACGTTCATGAACCTGGCGTCTCATGGGACGCAGGATATGTACCCCACGTTCCTGGAACGTTACCTGCATTTTGGCTCGGACAAGCGCTCGGTGATTTCGGCGATCTCGATGGTGGGCGCGATCAGCGGGGGCGTGCTGGTGGGTTATCTGTCGGACAAGATCGGCCGACGCCTCGCGATCGCAATCGCTCTGGGGTTAGCCATTTTGATGGTGCCGCTCTGGGCGTATTCTACGAATGCGGCGCTGCTGATCGCAGGGGCGTTCCTGATTCAGTTCTTCATGCAGGGCGCGTGGGGCGTGATTCCCGCGCATCTCTCCGAACTGGCGCCCGCTTCGGTGCGCGGGTTTCTGCCGGGCTTCGCGTATCAGTGCGGCGTGCTGCTGGCCAGCAGTGTGGTGGTGCTGGAAGCTGTTCTGGCGGAACACACGGCGTATCCGAACGCCATGGCTTTGACGGCCGTCACAGTGTTCGCGGGCGGTATTATCGTCACGCTGGCGGGGCGCGAGCGAAAGGGACGGGATTTCCATGCCGACGATTGAAGGGGCGCATTATGTTTGCAGGCGTAAGGGCCAGACACCGGAGCCGTCGAGCGCCTTTGTGGATATCGTAACCGGCGAGCCCGCATGGTTCGATACGCGCGTCGCTTTGCAGTGGGATGACGAATTTCTCTACTTCTCTTTCACCGCCGAAGAGACCCGGGTGTGGGCCACGATGACCGAGCGCGATTCGAAGCTTTATGAAGAAAACGACCTGGAGATCTTCATTGCCGGGGAGAATGCCTACTACGAATTCGAGATCAATGCGTTGAACGTGATCTATGAGGTTTTCTGGATCTGGAAAGATGTTCACCGCCCCGGCGGACCATACTGGGGGCGTCCCGAGTTCGACCCGAACTCGCAACGCACGATGGTGCTTGACGGCGTAGGCGGCCATGTTCACGAACGCGGAGAACGCTGGGGATTTCTGGATTGGGATATGCCGGGGCTGCGGCACACGGTGCATGTGGGCGACGGCGGATGGGCGGCTGAAATCGCCGTTCCCTGGCGGAGTTTGGAGTTGTTGGCGGACGGGCGGTCGCTGCCGCCGAAGCCGGGGGATGTGTGGCGCATCGACTGTTCCCGCTTCCAGAAGATTGGAAAGAATGGCGAGATGCTGGACCCCTGCGCGGGTTGGACCTGGAACCGCCATGGGCACTATGACTCACACATCCCGGAGGTGTTTCCTTACGTGACTTTTTCGGATGAAAGGATGTAAGCCATGGCGACTTACGGCGCGGTGATGTTGACGAAAAAAGGCGGGCCGGAAGTTCTTCAGGTGGTTGAATTACCCGTTACGGACCCCGGGCCGGGACAACTGCGCGTTCGGGTGACAGCGGCTGGGATGGGCTCGACCGATATCGCCATGCTGGGCGGCGGTTATCCGTTCGCTCCGAAGATTCCTTTTGTGCCGGGATATGAGGTGGCGGGTGTGGTAGAGGCGGTCGGCGCCGGGGTCCGCGATTTCGAGCGTGGCCAGCGCGTGGCCGCGCTGACGGTTTATGGGGGATTTGCCGAACTACTGGTCCGGGAGGCGGAACACTTTGTTCCCATCCCGGATGACGTTTCCGACTGCGAGGCGGCCGCCGTGATTTTGAACTACGTGACCGCGTGGCAAATGATTCATCGCATGGCGAAGGTGCGGGAAGGCGAGACCGCGCTGGTCACCGGAGCGGCCGGCGGGGTGGGTACGGCGGCATTGCAGCTCCTGCGATTGGCCGGGGTGAAAGTGTATGGCGCCGCGTCCGCGGGCAAGCACGAGATCGTGCGCTCGCTCGGGGCAACGCCAATCGACTATCGGGCAGGGCCGCTTGACCGGCTTACGCGCGAACGGGAGCCGCATGGGGTGGACTATGTGTTCGATGCGATCGGCGGCGCAAACGTCTCGTTGTGCATTGGCGCGTGCCGGCGCGGCGGGATGGTGGTGGGATTCGGTTTCATGGACGCACCGGGAATTCTTTCCAAGCTGACCATGTTCGCAAGCCTGCTGTTGGGCGCGCGTTTGCGGGGCCGCCACGGCAAGTTTTACGGCATCACCGCGCTGTACCGCAGGGACCCGATTCCATTTCGCGAGGATCTTCCGGAGATCTTCGAACTACTCGGAGAGGAAGCGATTGACCCGCTGGTGACCCGAACCTTCCCGTTGCTGGAAGCCCGGCAAGCGATCGAGCTGCTGGCGACGGGTTCGGTGGAAGGCAAGATGGTTCTGCTGAATAGCCAGGATTGAGGCGAACAAACCGACTTTTCTAAATAAAGTAGTGCGGGATGAACGGGCTTCGATTGTCCGTCACGGGGGTTGTACTTTCGCGAATTCCCATTCCGTGCGCGGCGCCGCCGACGATCCAACTCCCCACGACCGGATACCTGCCGTCAAAAACAGGCGGCTCTACGAAGCGCTGCCAGACAAAGCCTTCGACGCCGTAGGGGCCTTCTGTGGGCGGGCCGCCATGGACGCTGATGTTGCCGCCCTCGCGGGAAAGCAAGGGCTTGCGCACCCACCCGAAATGGAATGGCGGGGCATCGAGGCGGGCTTCGACCAGGTAAGGACTATTCGGGAACAGTTTCCACAAGATGGCCAGAATGCCTTTGTTTGAGAGCAACATTTTCCATGGCGGCTCGATCCATTTGGTGGTCGATGGAAACAGGTGCTTGCCGAATTCTTCGCGCACCATCCATTCCCAGGGATAGAGTTTGAACATCGCGGTAATGGGTTGATTGGCTGGATCGACGAAGAAGCCGTTCCGGTTCCAGCCGATCTCGGCAACCGGATAGGTATTCACGGCGAGCCCGGCCTGCCGGGCTGTTTCGAGCAGATAGCCCGCGGTGACGCCGTCCTCGAAGTTATCGAGCGAGCAGAAATCGACGCGGCCTTGCGGGAGCGAAGGCGCGATCTGTTTCCAGCGATCGACCAGGGATTCGTGGAGTGAGTTGAATTGATCAGCATGGGGATACAGATCTGCCAGCCATTGCCATTGCGCGACGGACGCCTCGACCAACGCGGTCGGCGTATCGGCGTTGTATTCCAGCATTTTGGGCGGATCGACGCCGTTGTAGAGTAAGTCGAAGCGCCCGTAGAGCGACGGGTCTTTCGAGTTCCACGAGCGCTCGATCAGCGGTACGGCGTCTTCGCGGATACCGAGCGAGCGATAGAGTTTGTGATCGACGATGTACCGGGCGGCCTGGAGGCACATGGCGTGCAGCTCGTTGGTGGCGGTTTCGATCTCGATGATCTGCGCCTCGGTGAACTCGTAACAGAACGATTCGTTCCAGCAGTCACTCTCGTAGGCCCAAGCCAGCCCGATGGCGTCCAGCTTTTGTTCGGCGTCGGCGCGCGGCGTGACGGATAAACGGCGCATGTCAGGCCCCGGCTCCATGCGCGCTATCGCCGAAACCGCCGCGCGACGTATAAGCGTCCAGCGGCTCGGAGTGCGGAACGCCGCCGTGCGCCGTGAACGCCTGGTAGCGCTGGTAGTAACTCAAATAAGGCTCCGTGTAATTGCCGTAAACAAAAACGCCATGGGAGTAATAGCCTTGATTCTTGACGGCATCCTGGCACGCGATGTCGTTGTACGTCTCCGGCCGGCACGGATCGGGCGCGGCCTGTTTCGATGAGCAGGCCGCCATCCCAAGAATAGAAAGAGCCGCCAGTTGGATGTTACGGGATTTTTTCATGCGCTGCGTTTGGACTTCAGATCGGCAAGAAGCCGGTCAATCTCCTCCTGTTTCTCGAGTTTCGCGAAACGCTCCTCGACGTCTTCGCCGGTCAGCGGCTCGTTCCGGGCGATGCCAATCGAAGCGTCGCGCTCCACCTTCTCGCGCACGCGGTCCAAACCGGCCGGCGTGGAAATCTGAGCGTCGGCCGCCTTGTTCGCGGCGCGCGCGCGACGGTGCTGGGCTTTCAATAAGTCGGACTGCGCGCGGGCTTCACCCAGTTTTGATTCCAGCTTGTGCAGCGCCGATTTCAGGTTCTCCACTTGGGCCCGCTGATCGGCCAGTTGCTCATCAAAGCTGTTCGCCATCTCGCGGCTGGCGAGCGATCGCGCGAGCGCGGCCCGCGCCAGTTCTTCATCCTCGCGGCCGACGGCCATCTCGGCCTTGCGCACCCAGTCCGCTTCCTTGGCCAGATTTTCGGCGCGCTTTTTCTCGAGCAAGTGATGATCGGCAATGGCGATGGCCACCTGAGTTTTCACTTGCAGCAGTTGATTCTCCATGTCGAGGACCACTTGATTCATCATCTTCAAGGGGTCCTCGGCGCGCTCGATCATGTCATTCAGATTGGCTCGCAACAGCGATGCCACACGTTCCAGAAGAGCCATGTCTATTCCTTTCCTTTCTCAGCCTTACCGATGGCCTGCACCTTGCCCAGCAGGTCGCTCATCTTCATTCCGGAGAGAGTTTCAAACAGCGCCGGGATCTGCGCGGCCATGGCCGCCATGTCTCCGGTGATCTTACTCATACCCGCGCCATCGCCGTTGCCGGTGGAGACGATGGTGATCTTGTCGACGTTGGCCAGCGGCGCGGCCATGGCCTTCACGATCTCCGGCATCATGCTGATCAATTTATCGGCTACCGCGGCCTGGTTCCATTCCTGATAGGCTTCGGCTTTCACGTTCATGGCCTTGGCTTCCGCTTCACCCTTCTTAAAGGTGATCTCAGCTTCGGCCTCACCCTGCGTGCGGACGGCGATGGCCTGGCCTTCGGCTTCCGAGATGTTGCGCTGCTTCTCGGCCAGAGCCAGGGTTTCGATGCGGCGGCGCTCCACTTCCGCGGGCTTCAACACGGTAGCGATCAACTCGCGTTCGCGGCGCTGGATTTCCGCATCCTGCACCTTGATCTCCTGCTCTTTTTCCACCTGGCGAATCTTCACCGTTTCCGCGATCACCTGCTGCTGCATGATGTTCTGCTGGATTTCGTAAGCCTTGTCGGCTTGCGCTTTCTGGCGGTTCACGGTCTCCTGAAATTCCGCGCGTTTGACGTCGAGGTCCCGTTGACTTTCGGCCTGCTTGCCCAGCGAGAGAGTTTCCGCGAGCACGCGTTCCTGATCGGCCAGCGACTTGGCGACAGCGGAGGCGCGCTGGGCTTCGGCGCGGCGAATGGCCGTGTCGCGTTCCGCTTCAGCCGTGGCAATTTCGGCATCGCGCTTGATGCGGGCGATATCCGG
>Ga0182016_10002085_pt1 | contig 23775 bp, 13 predicted proteins | sample 712S2MmetaG_FD_120491 | JGI IMG/M metagenome (GOLD analysis project Ga0182016, IMG submission 120491) | Permafrost microbial communities from Stordalen Mire, Sweden - 712S2M metaG | ecosystem: Environmental > Terrestrial > Soil > Wetlands > Permafrost | place: Sweden: Stordalen | collected... | reverse complement strand
CAGGACTTACCGAGATAGGCAAACCTGTTTGGGCGGTGAAGGTGAGGCTGGTAGCCCAGCCACCGGCCACATAGTCGCTCCACCCGCCGTTATTCATATACTTTCTTCCTTTTCCAAAGGGCAACTGATAGTAGCCGTTCAATGTGACGCGCTGGCGCACGTCGAATCCGGAGTTGGTGTATTCGTCCTGGATCGGGATGAGGTTCGGGTTGCGAAAGTTACTTACCCCATTCAGAATTCCACCTGTATTGTAAGAGTCGTCCATGGCATGCGCCCAGGTGTAAGTGGCCAGAAAATTCAGCCCATTGGCATAGCGCTTCTCCAATTTGGCTTGTAGAGCGTTGTACATGCTTTCACCGGAATATGACGCATCAACAAACGCCCACCAGGCGCCCTGGAATCCGGGGAAAGGCTGAGCGTATTGCGAGTTATTCGCTGGATTCTCAAGCGCATTCGGAGCATTGGGTGATAGCGCCGTTTCTAGATGACGGCCCACATTCCCAACATAACCTACGGTAGCTGCCAGGTTATTTGAGAGCGCGCGCTCGAGGGTCAGATTGTAGCTGATCGTGTACGGTGTCTTGATCGACATGTCGCTGGTAGCGAATGAAGGCAGCGAAATGAAGCTATCGATACCCTGGGCAATTTGTGCCGAAAGACCGTTTTCCAAACTTGCGTTCACCGCCTGACAGTTACCGGGGGCGCAATTCGGCGCTGTAATGCCGACGCCGTACGACCATGGGTAGTTGACCGTCGTCTCTGTGCCGCCAATGCTTTCAAGGCCCCCGTAGAACAACCCGAAGCCGCCACGTACGACCGTCTTGGGATCCACGCTATATGCAATGCCAATGCGCGGCGCGAAGTTCGCCTTCTGAACTGAAGCTATCGACAGCTGGTTGGTATATTGCATCGTAACGTTCTGCGACGCGAGCAGGCTCATGAACGCCGGCGGGAAGATGGATTGACCCTGGAGTTTGGAGGGCACATAAAGAATTCCGGTTCCTGTGCCGATCCCTTTTGAAGTTACCACCAGGTTCGTCATATCTCCATTCTTGTTCGTAAAGGTTTGAAAGTAGTCGTACCTCAAACCGAGATTCAGTGTCAGCTTGCGGCTAACTCGCCAGTCGTCCTGAGCATAACCTGAGCGATACCAGCGATAATAATTGGTTCCTGAATATGGAGTAATGCTGGCGCTGTACATCTGGTCGGCAAGAAAGTCCGCTATGCCTGCTCCGGTGTAACTTGCGCCAAGGTCGCTGGTGAAGATTCCGGAGTACTGATACTGGCCCCGCGAATTGCCCACCTGAAAGAAGAGCACGCGAAGGCTTTGCAGAGATACCCCGAACTTCAACGAATGGTTGCCCTTGATCTCGGTCACATTGTCCAGAATCTGGTATATGTTCTGGCCCTCGAAAGAGGGTATGCAACACCGTGAGCCCAACATGGCCATATTGTTTATCGAGATTTGGGGGAGGCCGCCATTGTCTTGCCCGGCGGTAAACGGTACACCACCTAACCCTAATTGGGGAGATACGTCCTCGTTAAAGTTAGGCTGCAAAGACGAGTAATGAGTCAGGTTGTATCCAAATCGGAACTCATTGGTCAGGCTCGGACTGAAAAAGTGCGTTTCACTTAGCATGAAGCTCTGCGCGAGATTGGCTTTGGCGCTGCCGCCACCATCGATTATTGGCCCCATGGGCGGCGGCGAGAGAAGTTGTTCATGCTGGTAGCTGTAGCGCGCATAGGCCTGATCCCGCTTGCTGATGTTCCAATCCATCCGCTGGTCCCATTGCCAGGTGTAATCCGTGTCGCTTACATTCTCAACGAGATTATTCCATGTGGCCCCGTTGTTGGCATTCGGCGTAGGGTACATGGTGATAATTTTGGCGGCGACGTTGTCCATCTCGTCCGCGCAGAACACATTGTTCTGGTTCTTACAGGACAAGGGGGTTGTACCGCCGGAATTTGGCACATAGAGCTGGATGGCCTCTGGCTGTCCCGTCAGACTGGGGTTGAGCATCTCCGAAAAGTTCCCCTGGCGCATCAGGGCCGTTGGCACGGTGTTGATGACGGTCTGGCCATAATTAATGCGATTTGCCTCTGCATCGCCGAAGTAGAATAACTTTCTCCGCCAGATCGGGAATCCAAGCGTGGCGCCGAACTGATTTTCATGGTACGGAGGATTAGTAGTTGCGTTCCAGTTCTGCGCATCGAGATTGGTGTTGCGGATGTATTCCCAGAAGTCTCCGTGGATCTCGTTCGTGCCAGACTTGATGCTGGCGTTGAGAACGCCGCCAGAAGAGTGACCGAACTCGGCGCTGTAGTCGGCCGTGTCGATCTTGAATTCAGCCAGCGCATCCGGCGGGGGCCGCACGGCGAAGCTGGCGCCATTCATGAAGTCGTCGACATTCACATTGTTGTCCACGCCGTCCAGAACAAAGTCGTTTTGGGTCGGCCGCTGACCGTTTGCAATAAAGTCTCCCGTGCCGGAACCGCGGCTGCTTCCCAGCGATGGGTCGACGCCCGCCGAGAGCTGCGCGATATACACCCAGTTGCGCCCATTCAGCGGCGTATTATTAATCGTTTCAGAACTCATCACCTGGCCCACAGAGCCGGACTGCGACTCCAGTAGGGGAGGCGCATCGGATACCACTACGGTCTCCGCTACGGCGCCTGGCTTTAACACAATGTCGACGTTCAGTCTCTGCTGGATGTTCAGTCGCAGATGCGTCTGCGAGGTCGTCTCAAATCCGAGGGCAGTCGCGCTCACTTCGTATTCGCCGATCTTGACAGGCGAAAATACGTACACTCCGCTGCCGTCCGTCTTTCCCTGCAACGTCAGATCGGTGTCAATGCTGTGCAGCATGACCTGGGCGCTCGGGATCACCGCGCCACTGGTGTCCTTGACGAAGCCTGTAATGGTTCCCTGGTCGGACTGGGACCATGCCTGATGCGCCGAAAATACAACCATGCCACCGGCAAGCAGAAAAAGCAGAAAGGAAAATATGCGGCCCTTCGTCTGCATCACGTAAGTGTCTCTCATCGTCCAGCCTCCAATCTTGTGACTCCAAAGCGCAGTGTGCGTCTTCTCGAAGTGATATATCAATTTTATTTACAAAGTCAACAATTATCTTCGATTGTTACCGATTATTTATGATTGAGCAGGTTAAATCGCCGGACCAACCTATAAAAGAACGGTTTCGTTGGGGGGGCGGGAGATTGTGTGCAGACCCTGTCACATTGGCCAATGAATTGAATGGCTTGCCGGGACGGACAGAACCAGTTGGCGTTCCGATCAGAAGGCAGCGCCATTGAGTTAGACTTCACCATAATAGCCAACAAGCGCGGCCAGTCCGGCTACTGCGTTGGTCAATCTGCTGGCACTCCAGGAGACAGGAAGGCCCTATTGAAAGGGCCGCGCACCGGATTTTCAAAGAATCAGTTCGTGCGAGTCTGGTGACCCCGGCGAGAAGATGGTGTTCAAAGTCGATTCCGCTTGATTGGATCTTCAATGCGACCAGAAGCAAGCCCTGGGGCTCGCCGTGAGCGCAGATTTCATACGGACTCCTGCAGAAGTCTTCTGCATTTCTTAATAAAATCTGATATATCTTTTAATGTTTGCGAAGCGAAAGCACTGACAATTGCGAAACACGCATATAGGCTTGCGAAACATTTCGCATCAGCTTCGATTGGGTGGATGATCCCCTAACCCAGGTTTGAGTTTTAGCAAGGGAGCTCTGTTTATATGCCTAAGAAATCGATCCTACCCGATGAGCCCAACGGGTCCAAGGTCCACGCCGTATCCAAATTTACCTTGCAGGAAATCATGCGCCAACCTGTTCTTTGGCCCATAACGGTTGAGACCGTAACATTTGCGTCGAAACGGTTGCAATCAAAAGTCAAGCTCTGGAATGCTCGGGTCTTATTGACTGGAGCAGGCAGTTCGGCGTACGCGGCAAGCGCCATCGCGGCCGCTTGGCCCCATGCAACGGCCGTTGCGTCCACTGACCTGGTGGTCGATCCAGAACGTTACCTACTCGACGTCGACGCTGTGATCTCGATAGCCCGTTCAGGCGATAGTCCGGAGAGCACCGCTGTTGTTGATCGCATTCGTTCTCTGAGGCACGAGATTCTGCAACTCGCAATTGTCTGCAATCGAGACGGCGCATTGTCTCAATTGGGACTTGACGGGTTGATTGTGCTTGACAAGCGCACGGACGACCAGAGTGTGGTGATGACCAGCGCATTTTCTAACCTGGTGCTTGCCGGACTCGTTCTGGGTTACCCGGAGGTGGTCGCATCGGAATTGGAAAGGCTGTCACAGCGCGCAGCTGCGCTGTTACCGGAAATCGATCGCGCATGCCTGCGTGTGGGAAATCGCGTACGCGACCGGCTCGTGGTCCTTTCTTCTTCACCATCCCTTGGGTGGGCGCGTGAAGCTGGACTGAAAGCGCTCGAAATGACTGCGGGGCAATTCTCTGTTGTCACTGAAACTTATCTTGGGCTTAGACACGGCCCAATGTCTTTCGTCAAACCCGATACGGTCGTCTTATGCTTGCTATCCAGTGATCCGGTGCGCCGCTTGTATGAGGAGGACCTGATTCATGAACTTCGTTCGAAGAGAATTGGATACCTGGTTGGCATTGCTGACCCAGCCGAAGCGGATGGCTTATTTGACGAGATCATTCCTGCCGTTGCTCCGCGTTTAAACGACGTTCTGCGCACACCATTTGAAAGTGCCGCTCCGCAGCTGCTTGGTTATCATTTGAGCTTGCGCATCGGATTGGACCCGGACAGTCCAAGCCCGAACGGCATCATCAATCGAGTGGTTCAGGGCGTAAGGATTTATCCGGCGCATTCCCCTGCGGCCGAGCCGTCAGGCCGTTAGAACTGCACAGTCCTGTTGATCGGCGCGGTTTGGATGGTTGCCAGCATCAACTCCGGGGTGTTTCGCACGTCCGGCATTCAATCCTAACTCGTTAGCTTTGATATTCCTTCAGACAGGCTAGTAGAGCGGGTCACCAGAACTCCGCAGCGCGAAGGGCTTTCTCCGGCAGCCAGAGTCAGACAAGGATGAGGTTGCAGCCAAGGGAGCGCAGTTTCATCTGCATCTCTACTGCGAGACCGCTATCGCTGATCACGGTATCAATCTCTGAAAACGAAGCGATGCGTAGCATGCTGCGCTTGGAAAACTTGCTGGAGTCGGCAACCAGAATAATCTCGCGGGAGATTCGCAGCATGGCCCTGTCCATCATCGTTTCTTCGAGGTTTGCGCCGCTGATGCCAAAATCCGGATCGCATCCTGAACCGCTGAAAAACAACTTGTCCGCTGAGAATTGCTCGAACAATTGCTCACTGAATCGTCCGCTGATCGAAGCTGATTCTCCGCGAACCGAGCCTCCGGCGATGAAGATCTGCACTCCATGCGCGTCCAGCAATTCCGCCGCGATGTTGACGCCGCTGGTAATGATCTGGAGTCCCTGCTTTTGCTTGATCTGGCGGGCGATCTCAAGCGTCGTCGTAGCTGAATCCAGAATGATGGTTTCGCCATCGTTAATAAGCGAGGCCGCCATTGCTCCGATCCGTTGCTTCTCATCCGAGTAACTCTTTAAACGCTCATTGACAGGCGGCTCGCGAAGGATTGCTCCTGGGGAGACCGCTCCTCCATGCGACCTCTGCAGCAATCCACGCTGGTGCAGCTCATTCAGATCGTTGCGAATGGTGACTGCCGAAGTGCCAAAACGGTTGACTAATTCGTTCACCTTCACGCGGCCGGCACTGTTCACGAGCTGCACGATTTGCCTTCGCCTCTCTTCGGCCATCATGCCGTCGAGCTGCAAGTCTGCTGCCGTGGCAACCGTCCCCGGTTCGTAGTCAGTCGTCTCCTCGGGGGCGCCCGTTCCCGAGTTTCCCTTTGCCATTGCTAACCTCGCATTTTACTATATTCGAAGGTGTAAACAGTCTAACTCCTAAACTGAAAGGATAAGAAGCCAAGTGGAATCATCCGTTCTACTCAAGGCGCCCTCTAAACCATCTCGAGAATCAATTGGAGAAGTGTAATTGAATAAGTAATTCCGCAGAAGAATCTGGAAAATAACCTGCCATTATTCGCCACAAAATCCAGGAGTCGCTCTCACGGTATTCTGAGGCTTGCGGATTGAAGCAACGCGAATAAACCGCATCGCAGATTGACAGCGGCCCGTCTCTGCAACCCGATTTCATGGTCACGGCGCCTGATAGAGAAAGTGGATGCTGCGCGCCTTCAGTACCGCAGTTCGATCACGGGAATAGTCCACGCCGTCGCGCACCCAGGGGTAAGGCAGACCGCCTGTGAGACCCTTCCAGAGAATCCTGTTGAAAAGTGCAGCCGGCGCGCGGTCGGCGGAGGACCAGTCAAAGCCGCGCGTTTGTTGCGCCCAATACGCAGCAGTCCGTGCGTTGTGAAATCCCACGCCGGGCTGATCAGCCTGTGACGGATTGGCGAGTTCCGCCTTTATCGGCGCGGGGATGACCGCGTCGTAAGTCCAGGTTGATTGGTTCAAATCGAAGACCGTGCTCATGGGCCGCTGATATGCATCGTTGAGATTGAGATGGCCAATTCCCAGCACATCCTCAATCGTCCGGATCATGTTGACAGTCGTATAGCGCTCACTCACAATGCTGCCTTGCTTCACATAAGGCCCCACAACGAAAGCGATGCTGCGATGTGCATCAACGTGGTCGGCGCCGCCCTGCGCGTCGTCCTCAAGCATGAAGATCAGCGTCGAGTCTCGATAAGTGCTGTGTGCAACTCTCTCGATCAGCTTACCCACCGCGTAGTCATTGTCTGCGGTCTGCTTTTCCGGGGTGTTGACTCCGTCAATGGCGGTCGAGAAATCGCCAGTGTGGTCGTGCATCAGCGTGATGAGTTCGAGGCTGGGGAGATTGCCGTTGACTTCATACTGGGTGAACTCCCGCTCCCACTCCGCTTCGCGCCGAAAATCAGGATAGGCATTGTCGAAGGCCCGGAAGTACGGGTCGGTGATACCGATGAGAGACTCTATTTCAGGCACGTCGACCACCTGGCGGCTCGCGAAGGGGTCGGGAGTTTCAGGCGCATTCACGGGATAGTGAGAATCGAAGCCATAATTGCGGACCGTCAAACCGTGCCGCAGCGCTGAGTCCCAAAGATAACCTGCGTGGTTCTCTCCTTCCGGTCCGTCCGGCGCAAGCACATCGTTCGTACCGGGTAGAAGATTTGGGTCGTTCGGATAGTCGGGCTCGATGGCCTTGCGCTCTGCGAGCGTCGCCACAGTCGTATCGATAAAGCGAGGAGCGCCGCGACCGGCATAATTGAGAGGGACGACCTTGACGTCGAAATCCACGTCTCGCGCATAGGTGCTCCAGGGCCAGCCATTGCCGCTTACTTCGCCGCTCACAAGGAAATTGTCGAGATCGACGAATTGGTCCGCCAGCCTACGTTGGTTTGGTGTAATGGTATTTCCAAGTTCGGCAAGTCTGGGATCGCCGTTGCCACGGTCGAGATCGCCGAGCACTTGATCGTAGGTCCGGTTTTCTTTGACGATGTAAATCACATGCTTGATGTGTTGGCGAAGTGCCGCCATTGTCTGCTCGTCATGCCAGTCGGGCATCGTGTCCAGAAAGTTGTTTTCGGCCACCCGCTTGGTCAGCCAGGCCAGTTCCTTTTGATCGGGCACTGGAATAGTCTGCAACCCGGCTTTCTCGAGTTGCAGAATATACTGGTTGGTCGCCTTCGCATTATTAACCTTGAGCGGGTTCGGACCAGGAGCGCTCTTGCTGTTTACGTCATAAAGCATCTTGCCGTCGCGGCTGATGCTGATTGATTGCGGGTACCATCCAGTAGGAATCAACCCCACCACGTTAGGCGTCGAGCCCTGTGCAAGCGATATCACTGCGATCGCGTTCATGCCTCCATTGGTCACGTAGAGAGTCTTCTCATCCGGCGATAATACGAGGCTGTTCGGCGCCGCGCCCGGCAATTGATTCGGGTCGCGCAACACGCCGGCCGGCGCGGTGGTGCGAACCGCCTCCACCACCCGGTTTGTCGCTGTGTCGATCACTGAAACCTGGTCGCTGTTATCCGCAGTGACGAAGAGCCGCGTCTGCGCGTCGTTGAGCAGTATGTTGTTAGGATTGCCCCGCACGGCAATGCGCGTGAGCAGTTTGGGCGCCGACGAGGTTGAGATGTCGACCACATCGATCTCGCGGTCGCGCACGCTTGACACATATGCTGTACCGTTGCCCTTTATCGCCACGCCGAATGGATTTTCGCCTCCAGCGACACCGCTTTGCGCCGCATTATTAATTCCCGGCCGCAGATCGAGTTCGCCCACTTTGGTGCGGCTTTCGAGATTCACAATCGAGATAGCATCGTTGTAGAGGTCGGCGGCAACAAGAAACCTGCCGTCAGCCGAAACCGCCAGGTTTGCGACAGTGGGTCGACCATTGTCGCCAGATTCGCCAACGCCGTGCTTGTGGCCAAGCGATATCGGCGCGCCGCTCTCAGCCCAGAGACCGCTTGTCATGGCAATCACATGAACAACGTCGTCGACTCCGCCGGACACGTAGAACTGGTTGCCGCCCGGCGAGAATGCCAGGCCAAAGCAAGTATTCGGCACCTCAATGACCTGCCTCTGCCGAAGTGCGTGGCGGGTCACGTCAAATACGAATACATACTCGTTCGAAGCGGCTGCATCCTTCGAGCCGCGAGCGTCATATAGGATGTTGTAGCCACTCGTCAGAACCAGCAGGGTCTTCCCATCCGGACTGAGCGCCAATTTAATCGCTTGACCCACTGTGTAATCGGGGAAATCTTTAAGGTGCGGATTGAGCCTGGTGAACTTCACCCCCGCCGGGGCCAGTGGGGTAACGGTCTGGCCCGAAGCCACAGACTGCGGCTTACCCGCGCTGGTTTGCGCGTGAATCCGTGAAGCAGTGGCGGCGACGCCAACCACAATGGCTACCGAGAAAATCGCGCCGGTTAGCAAACCCGCGCCAACTCCCTCATTCATCTATTTCGCTCTTCAGACATGCAAGTTTCTCCAATTCAATCGCAGCGCCGTCGATCCCTTGTACCACTTGGACAAATTAATTTGCAAATCAAAATCTCTCAATCACAAATAATCGACAGCAATCGAAGATACTTATTGACTTCGTATTGCAGATCGAGATATGAATTCGAAAGAACTTACAGCGGCTCGAATTTTTTGCGAAGTGCTGGGGCGCCCAATTAAACACGGCAGCAGGGCACATATCCTCATTTCTCCTGTTGGTGCTTTGGGGTTCAAGTTGTACGGTGACCCTAGGCGAGGAATCTGATGCGGTGAAGGTACGAGGAGCATGAATATGCAATGAGGGGAAACTTTCTCAAAGCTGCGCAAGAAAGATCCTTGACCCGCCGCGACTTTTTACACTCTGCGGCTGGTGCTGGGGCATGGAGCGCGCTTTCGAGAATTTCTCCCCTGGCTGCGTCCGTAGCTGCGAAGCCGAGGAAGACGGTTGTAGTTACATTCGGTGGTGGAGCTCGAGACGAAGAGACTTTCGCTCCGCAAGGTCAGGAAAATATCCCTCATTTGATGAATGAGTTAGTGCCTCAGGCCACGTTTTGCACCCAGGTCGTGAATCATGGAATTCTCGGCCACTATGTCGCCACCGCAAGCCTCGCGACGGGTGTCTATGAGACGTTCGATAACTTTGCCAATGTTGCTCCAAGTAATCCCACGGTGTTCGAATGCTTTCGGCGAGGCCTGGATCGGCCGGCAAACGATGCCTGGGTAATTGCACCCAGCAACGGTTTCAATCGAATTGGCCAAAGCAACGGATCACAGTATGCGCTGGGTTATGGGGCTCAGGTGATCTTGCCCAAGCACTTACTGGCAGAAGCGTTAGGGTCGGCGCATCCAGGCTTGAAGAAACTTGGTTCTTTATTACAGGATAGTTTCGAGAGCCCGTTATACACGCCACCATTAGTTGACACCGACGTTCCTTTATCCCGCCTCGATGATGTCTTGCAAGTTTCTGTAGAGGACTTCACCGCGCACGCACAGACACTTTCGAGCGCCGACGAGTTATCGGTATTTGTCATGCGCCAGATAATGCGAAAGTTTGCTCCCGGCTTGATTTGGATAACGCTGCACGATATGGATGTGGCGCATTCCGGCGCATTTTCCTTGTACATTGACGGGATACGACGCACCGATCACCTTTGTGGGGAAATCTGGAAAATGATCCAGAACGATCCGGAGTATTGCAACCGGACCACCATGTTCATTCTCCCGGATTTTGGACGCGATTCCGATTTCGACGCTGGCGGTAATGGATTTCAACATCACCGGACCGGGGATCCGCTGTCGCGAACAACGTGGATGATGGCGCTGGGTCCACAGGTTCGACAGAACGTTACCGTAAATCGGCCGCTGAATTCGCTTGATCTGGTTCCAACACTAGGCGCGCTGCTCGGATTCTCAACTCCACATGCGAAGGGCGACCCGATTCTTGAGGTGATCTGATGCAGCCGCTTGAACTCCGCCCCCAGAGCTTTTCTCAATATCCGCCGCTTGGCAGAGCCTTCGCCATCAAGCACCTGCAATTGCTGCAGAACCTCCCACTGGCGCTATTGCCAATTTTTCTGCGCGAAATCATGGGCTACGATTGGTCTTTTCCGGCGGAGCGCGACGAACTCGATCGCCAGTTCGACTATCTCCAATCGCTGCAAACAGCCTCGTTTGTGTCGTTGATGGCTCCGTTTTCCAACCTGACACTATCCAGGGAAATCGAGCAAATAGATTGGTTAAATCAACCTCAACATTTCAGCGAACAACTGAGTGCTCTGCTTTGGTCGTCGCAGCAAATCGATGCGTATCACAATGCTGCAGCTCAATATCAAAAGCAGTTAGAACCGGCGCTGGCCGGGAACCCGCCGGCGCTGCCGCGCTTTACGATCGTGGCCATCGGGCAAGGAGCTGTGCGGACCGACCTCAAACTGTTTCGCTCGCTTCGCCAGCACGGAGTTTTGTTTACCGCTGTACAACCGGATCGCGGCATAGAGACGCTGCTCGACTTCGTCAACAAGAGGGCGCAAAACCACCCTGAACAATATGCGCACTGGTACATCGATGGTGGACAGGCCGATCCTTCCTGTAGTTTGAGAGAAGGAGTCACTGTAACTTCATATAACCAGCTTGCCCCGTTTGCCATGAAAGAACTTAGCTTGACTCAAAGCTTTGTCGAACAATCAAGTGCAATTAAGGCCGGGGGAGCGGAAGTCGCGCAATCTTTTATGGCCAATCTCAGCCCTGACGATCTGGGACTGAATGGGAACGCCGAGAATACGGCGTTGCGCCACTTTGAGACCCGAATTCTCACCGAGGGAGCGGGAACCCAGATCTTCAGCACAACGTTTGTGCAGTGGGCTGCGCGAGAAGCTCTGCGCCGTGCCCAGCCAGTTACACTGTTCGCACGTTTTGCCCCCAGACAGCAGATGGCCCCAATGAACGAGTTACTGAGACGCAACCCTTTAACTGAGCTAACTGACCCCGAAGGATCTGTGGTAGATGCCGATATGGGTGCTTACTATACATGGCTGAATCAGAGCCGCCTTTCCGGCGCAGATCAAGCGCGCTTCTTAGTCTGGTTTGAAGGCCACGAGCTCGCGCTCGCGATCGGACCAACAGTTCCGCGTGGAACAACTTCGAGTGCACCAGGCAATATGACTAAGATCCTGGAGTGGATAAGTTAGTAATTGGCAGAATTGAATGGCCGACCGTCAAGGACAGGGTAAAACCGGCGCAGCGGAAGTCACTGGCATGTTATGTAGCGGCTGGACACGGATGCGAGTAAGGTTCTACACAGCCCTGGTCGAGACCCGATTTTGACCCGGATGGCGGATTGGGGTTTACATCATTGCTGCGAAATCTTTTTCTAAGCGCTACGCATGGTCATGCCGCCATCAATCACCACATCTTCTCCAGTGATAAAGTCGTTTTCCACCAGTTCCAGAATGACACGTGCGACATCGTCCGGCTTGCCCTCACGGTGCAACGGTATTCGGTTGTTTATATTGTTTTCGACCTGCGTCGGCGTGAGGAAATCCTGGAACGGCGTGCGAATGATTCCCGGAGAAACGCAGTTTACCCGAATATTGTAATCTGCAAGTTCGCGCGCCAGAACACGGGCGAATTGGGGCAATGCTCCCTTCACCACTCCGTATGCAATCGCTCCAAAACACCCGCGGCGGCCAGCTGCTGAGCCGATCAAGACGATGGCTCCCTCGCCTTGCTTGATCATATGTGGCACTGCGGCACGGGCGAGTCGGTGCACAGCATGGACGTGGACATCAAAGGCTCTCGCCCAATCCTCTTCTGTCGTCTCGAAAAGTCCGCCCGGAGCCGGTCCCCCGGCCGCGTGAACAAGCACATCGACACGCCCCCATCGTGCGTGCGTTTCAGCAACCGCACGGGCGCATCCTTCGGCATTGCCGGCCTCGGCTTGAATGTAAATGGCCTCAGAGCCATGAGACCGTGTCGCTTCATTGAGCTCATCGAAAGAGATTTTTTGCGGGCTCCGTCCTGTGACAGCAACGTGTGCTCCGCGGCCTGCAAATGCCAGGGCTGTCATTGCGCCAATACCACTGCCGCCCCCGGTAACCAGACACACCTTGCCTGCCAGATGCATTTTTTGTTCTCTTCCTCAGCACGCCGATCTTGCTTTTTCACTGATGCTCGTCCTGAAATAACACCGGCCTTGCAATCGTTATCACTATATGATATATCAGATTCAAGTTTGAATGAGAGAAATGGTGATAACGCTGAAAAGAAAGTGCAGAGCGCGTTAGAATGAATTTCAACATCTCCACTGCGTGCGACCCGGGAATCAAGTGACCAGCGAACCTGACGCGAGAGAAACCGTCCGCACCACGAAACGGCCGCCGGCCGCGCGGGAGTCGCTGTCAAATCGTGCGTACCAACAGATCCGAGATGAAATCCTGAGCGGGGATCTCCAGATAGGGGACATCCTATCGCGCAGACGCCTGGCCGACCGCCTCAATATGAGTTTCCTTCCGATCACCGAGGCCCTGGGGCGTTTGGAAACTGAAGGGCTGGTGGAAAGCAGGCCGCGCATTGGAACCCGGGTCCGCATTCCAACCGAGCACGACATTCGAGACATGTACGTGATCCGTGAGGCGCTTGAGTCGCAGGCGGCCAGGCTCTGTGCGGAATACATTACGGATGAGGAAAAGAAACATTTGCGGACCAGCGCGCACCAACTTGATGAATTGCACAAGCTGTGCGCGCTGGAACCACCCGACTCTCGCTTCATGTTCTCAGTGCATACCTACCACATGCAGTTTCACCTGCGCATTGCTGAGTTGGCTCGTTGCCCTGGATTGTCACATGCCATTGAGAAAGAGCAAGTGCTGATCTTCAACTGGCTCTATGACACCGCGGCAAATCGGCGGACTCTGCCGCCGGCATTCCATGCCACGTTGGCCGACGCATTATGCAGCGGCGACCCATTTGTGGCGGATACCGCGATGCGTGCGCATGTGCGCTACGGCGTTGACCAGGTGCTGAAGCGCTTTGCCAATTTTGACAACGGCGATAGCTGGCGCATGAAGAGCGGAAAACAGCAAAAAAAGGCCACGGCCTGAAGAACTGCCCCTTCCACGTTTTTTGCCTGCGCGGCACCTGAGATTGCGATACGTCGCGCGACAATCCTTTCATCACGTGAGAATATTTCTGCTCCGTAAGGTTAGCTTCCAGGATTTCGACCGAATGGAGACAGGTTGGAGCTGTGCACTCAAGACCATCAACCAGCATGGCCAATGCCGCTCAAGAGCCCGCACATGAAACTGCGCCGCAATTGTCGCTTCGCATCTTGACCGATCGCCCCCTTTCCAGTTATCTTTTGTGTGATATATCACATTATCGAAAAGCAACGGCGCTGCGGAGAAGTGCGCTGGCAATCAATGGGGAGTTTCATGAATCGACGCACATTTCTTTCCACCTCCAGCGCTGCAGCAATTGCGGCGGCCGCGTTGCCTGAACTGCTCGTTTCACAGGGAACTGAACCGCCGTTGGAGCATCGCCTGCCGGTGAGCGACGGAGACTACCAGCGTTCGAAATCCTACATCGAGGAGATTCCGGTAAGTTCCTACCATTGGGCTTCGGAGAGCGCAGTCGAGGCATTCAAAGACATGAAGTTCGGACTGCGGATTCATTGGGGCATCTACTCGATCTTTGGACGGAAGGGTGAGTCCTGGCCCTTTCTGTCCCTGCCGTTCGCTGATCGGCAAAGCTATAACCAGGCATACAAAACATGGAACCCGCAAGCGTTTGACGCAGACGCCTGGATGAATCTGTGCCAGGATGCAGGTCTGAAAATGTTTGCTTTCACTTCCAAGCACCACGAAGGCTTCTCGATGTTTGACACCCAAACTCGCGTGCGCCAGCGAGCGAATTGGACTGCTCCCGGGGGGCCGGCGATCGAGGACTGTGATCTTTCCTACAGCATCGCGGAGACACCCTTTGGCCGGGATGTGGTGCACGAATTGACCAGCGCTGCACAAAAGCGTGGCATCAAGATCGATCTCTACTTCTCCCACTCCGATTGGTATGACGCAGATTTTCGGCCGTACGGATGGCACCCTCTTCAGGTGCCATCGTCTCCGGAGTTATGGGGTTTGAAGCCATCCGATGGAACCGTGCAGCAATTCTGGGATGGCCTGAAGGAAAGATTTGCAAATCAACTTGCCGTGGTACCCGATCCGACGCCCCAGCAAGTAAAGCGCATGGTGGCGCGGCACCGCGCGCAACTCACTGAATTGCTGACCCGCTACGGCACAATCGACATGATGTGCCTCGACATATTCTGGGGCCCCAGAGTCTGGCCTCAATTGCGTGAAACCATTCTCAAGATGCGCGAACTGCAGCCCGACGTCATGCTGCGCGCGCGAGGTATCGGAAACTACGGCGATTACTACACGCCTGAGGGCTTTGTGCCCGCCTCAAAAGAAGCGACGAATATGCCCTGGTTCGTTATCTACCCGCTGGGCTCGTCGTTCTCTTACGATCCGGATGCTTCCAAGTACAAGGGCGCAGCCTGGATTATCAGCAATCTGATCGATATCACGGCGAAGGGTGGCAACTTCATGGTTGGCGTCGGACCGAGTGGTCAAGGTAGTTTCCACCCTGAGGCGATTCAACAACTCAAGCAAGCGGGCAATTGGCTCAAAGTCAATGGCGAAGGCATATATGCCACTCGCCCGCGCCCGGGCCTCTTGTGGTCAGAGAGAAACAATTTGCGCTTCACGCGCAGCAAAGATAACCGGTTCATTTATTGCTTCGTAACAAGTTGGCCAGGAAGAACTCTTGTCATCAAGTCTCTCGAAGCCCACCAGGCAGGCAAAGTTGAGTTGCTTGGGAACGGGAGCAAGGAACTTCTCTCGCATTGGGATTCCAACAACGGATTGGTCATCTCAATCCCAGATAATCTTCAACAGGAATCCAATCGCCCATGCAGCTTCGCATGGTGTTTCAAGATAGCCAGATCGGTTACAGTCTAGCCAATCGAATGTTCTCTCGGTTTGATCAAGACTCTTGACATAAGTTCGCCCGAATGCTCAAACGAGATTTGACCGGGACTTGCAGTAAAGAGTCAGGGACCGGCGGCCTGCAAAATGTATCCGCCACATTCGTTGACTAAAGCTCCTGGCCGATACGCAACCGGCGCGAAACGTTTTCCATTTTTCAAGCGATACGTCAAGGGTTCAGGGCGGATGAGGTAGAAGCTGAAAGGGTCTGAACGGTATGTACAGCAAAGCCAGGTGCGCCAACCCTTCATTTGTCATAATGGCCTCAGCAAAACCAATGACTCCCTCAATTCGCTTTTCGCGCCGTTCGTGCCAGGTTTCGCTCCTGCTCGGTTGCCTTGCAATCCAGGCCCTCCCAGCAGTTGCGCAGGCTCCTGTTCCCGACTCGCCCACGATTGAAGCCCGGGCTCACGCATTATTGGCCAAACTCACGCTCGAGCAAAAGATCGAATTGATCGCAGGGGTCGACGAGATGTTCACCCACGCGGAGCCCTCGATCGATCTTCCCCGCCTTAAAACGTCAGATGCTTCAGTAGGCGTGCGCACGTGGGGACCCGCAACTGCCTACGCCGGGGGCGTCGCGCTGGCCGCTACGTGGGACGCAGAATTTGCACGCGAGCTGGGCGAGAGCATGGGCAAAGATGCCCGCGCCCGCGGCGTCAATATTCTTCTTGGCCCCGGAGTCAATATCGCCAGGTCGCCGATTGCCGGCCGCAACTTCGAGTATCTGTCTGAAGATCCCTTCTTGAATGCAGCGCTAGTGGTCCCCTTTATTGAGGGTGTGCAGTCCCAGGGCGTCGTTGCCACCGTTAAACACTATGCGCTGAACAACCAGGAGTACAACCGCCACAACGTAAGCGTGGACATAGACGAGCGCACCATGCGCGAAATCTACTTGCCGCCTTTTGAGGCCGCCATCACCAAGGCTCACGTAGATGCGGTGATGAGCTCTTATAACCTCGTCAACGGTGTCCATGCCACCCAGAACGCATTTCTCAATTTGAAAGTCCTCAAGGGTGACTGGGGTTTTAAAGGAATCCTGATGTCCGACTGGGGCGCAACCTATGACGGCGTGGCAGCCGCGAACAGCGGGCTCGATCTCGAAATGCCGTCCCCACGCTTCATGAACGCCCAAACTCTGCTGCCGGCAATCAACGACGGCAAAGTGAAGGTGTCAACGATCGACGACAAAGTGCTCCGTTTGCTTCGAGTCGAACTTCGCTACGGCTTCACCGAACGGCCGCAATGGAATTCAGCTTATCCCACCTACTCTGTCGCCGACCGCGCCATTGCACTAAAGGGCGCGCTCGAAGGCATCACGCTGCTGAAGAATGAGAACCACTTTCTACCTCTCGATCCGGCGACGGTGAAAACCATCGCAGTAATCGGTCCGGACGCGTGGCCCGCGGTGCCTGGCGGAGGCGGATCGTCTGAAACTTCGGCCTTCGCACCCCTCGACATCCTCACCGCTATTGGCAACATGTTCGGCTCTCAGATGCGCATCCTATATACCCGCGGCTTGCCCCAGATGGAAGAGATTTTTTGGCGGAACGATTGGGAAGGCGGCGTAAAGCAATCCAATTACCCCAGCAACAACTTTACTGGAAAACCACAAACGACCGCGCCAGATGGTATCGCCGAATACAATCCCAATGTGTGGGGGCCGATAGATAAAGCGCCGCGAAGCATCCGTTACACCACCGCATTCAAAGCAACCAAAGCCGGCAAATATCTTGTTTTGGCTGCCTCCGCCGGCTCAGATCAGTACCATGTCTTTATCGACGGAAAAGAGTTGGTCGCTCCCATCCACGCCGACGGCCAGGTGCCCGAATCGTGGACCATCGATTTGTATGCCGGACAAATCGTAAGCGTCCGAGCAGATTATCTGCCACACGATGTTGGAATCTGCTTCGGCCTCGGCATAGCATATGTGCCGGATCTTATTTCAGAAGATGTGAAGCGATTCGCTGCGGCTGCCGACGCGGTGATCGTGGCCGCCGGGTTCAATCCATCTACAGAGGGCGAAGGCAGCGACCGCACCTTTGAACTACCCTGGGGGCAGGACGCGCTCATCGAAGCTGCAGCCGCCGCCAATCCACATACCGTCGTCACCCTTACCGGAGGCGGTGGCATCGACGTCGAGCGATGGCTCCAAAAGGTACCCGCGCTGTTGCATACCTATTATCCAGGCCAGGAGGGCGGTACAGCTGTTACCGATATCATCTTCGGGCGGCATGCCCCTGAGGGCAAGCTGCCGGTCAGCTTTGATCGCAGTTGGAATGACAACCCTTCGTATCCCTACTACTACCCCGCCCCGGGCGCTGACTCCACGCTGCACGTGACCGAAGCGGGACACTCACCGATCGATTACGTCATCCCGCACGTCAAGTACGACGACAAACTGATGGTGGGCTACCGTTACTGGACCACCACGGGCAAGCACCCGCTCTTCCCTTTCGGCTTCGGTCTCAGCTACACCACATTCTGTTTCTCCAGGCTGGATGTACCTGGAACGGCCGCCTCCGGTTCCACAGTTCACGTCAGCTTCGACGTGACGAATACCGGCACTGTTCCCGGAGCCGAAGTTGCACAACTCTATGTCTCCAATCCTTCAGCAAAAGTTGAGCGGCCAGAGCGCGAACTCAAGGGCTTTGAGAAGCTCCGGCTCGGTCCAGGCGAGACCAAACATGTCACGCTCGATCTCGACTCTCGCTCTTTCAGCTACTGGGACGAAGCGACACACAACTGGAAGTTGGATCCCGGTAATTTCGTCATCCGAATCGGCGACTCCAGTGAAAACACTCCGCTGCGCGCGGATTTGACACTGAATTAGAACCCGTCGCTTATGCCGTGCCTTGAAGGGCCCGATCATTCCCGGACTCGATTTCTGAATTGCGGAAACGAAGCAGTCCGGCTCTTCACCGAAGGCCTAACGACTCGATAGACCTGTTGAGGAGGTACTTGGAGAACGGCCTTCGAGACCAGCCAAAAAATCACCACTTGTCAAGCTCGGTGCCCAGTACTGCTCTATATACTCGATAACCAGTTCAGTGCCCGCGGCATGCGACACAAAGGGCCTGGAGGAAGAATCGTACATTGCATCGGTAAGGTCTCGCACCAGGATGCAGCGCATTCCCCACTTTGACATCTGTCGAACTCCGAAGCTTCGGCCCAGGATACACATATTTGCGTGGACGCCCATGTAAATCAACGTATCGATGTGATGCTCTTTAAGCACGTTGTAAATTTCGCGGCCATCGTCGGAAATCACATCGCCGGGCGCAATGGAAAGTGCCGGATTTTCCCGTTTCCACGCCTTGTAATATTTATCCCCTGGGGTGTCGCACCCTCCGTCGCTGTCGTCGATCGGTAGCGGGGCATCCTGAAATATCAGTTCAGCAGGTGGGGTTGAGTTCGGCGCGTTTTGCGCCAGCAGCCTTCCCGGCGCGTTGGCATAAAAATCCATCGTTTCAGAGGGCGCATGAATAATAAGGATGCCCGAGCGCCGGGCTTCCTCCAACACTGGCTCCATTTTCGCGGCGATCAGACCCACTCGCCTCGTCGCACCGCTGCACCAGTGTTTATCCCACATATCCGTTATGATGATCGCTGTTCTCGAGTTGACGATCGTCTCATTGAAACTAGCCTCCACCCGAGGCCCGTGAACAGCAAACGGTCGAATCCGGCTACGCAGAAGAAGCTCACTGTGTGCACCGTTGGACGGCGCTGGGGTGACCGCAAATGCTGTGACTGTAGCCAACACTAAAGCGGCGCCGAGTTTCCTGAGCGTTTTCATCTGATATGTCAGTATGATAGCTTCAAATCCCGATGGTGTAAACGACCAAGTCGTGTCGAAGGCGAATCTCAATCCACCGCCCCCTCTTGAGATCGCGATAGGCAGATCGGTGCGAGATCAATTCAAATTCCTCCGCGGCCAGAACGTAATTTCGCCGAGACGCTGTTTTGCATTTTTCGGCAAGGGATTGAAGGCCAAAATGGAAGCTCGAAATGAAGGTAAGTACTTGAAAACAGGGGAAGCGGAGATTGTATGGTAGGCGAGGCCGGAATCGAACCCACAACCCTCGGCTTAGAATGGGTCGGTGCAACGCCGACAACGCTCGGGCGCCGGGCCACTCCTGGCCGGCACGGCGGGAATCGAGAACAACGACAAATTACTTTATCGTGGATCATCGGCACGGAACTCGGAAGTTGCCACGAGCGCTGATCCGGTTGCTGTTTGCCGACAACAATTGAAAATCTCGCGAGTCAATTGGCAAAGATCAATTGTCCGGCAAGCCGGTTTTACGTCCAGGTGGATTGGATTTGTCAGCACTGGCCGACTATTGAGGACCTATCCGGATTCCAAGCTCCAGAATGTGGACGGAGCCCTTGCTGCCACTGAGTGGTGATGTCGCAGCCTGCGGAGCTTTGGATTTCGGGTGGTCCATCTGCTCCAAGGGACTCGGAGCTGTTACCAGGGCGCGATAAGGTTGATATCGCAGCCGATCCAACTCGCAATAAATGTCCTCTGCGCCTCGTCAAAGGAGGATTTGTCCAAGACGCTGATGGACGCTGGAACTCGCTTCCAATCAAGGAGCCCGAGAAATGCCATCTTCATGCTTTTTGGACTCCGTCGAGTTGGTACCGAACGTCCCAGTTTCCTGGAGCCGCCTACACCTTCAGCACGTCGCCCTCCCGCGCCACAATCTGATAGAGCACTGGGTTCACAAAGAAGCCCAGAAATAGCCGCGACACCAACCCTGCCACGATTACGATGGCAAACGGCTTCTGCGTATCGGAGCCGATGCCCGTGGAAAGAGCCGCCGGCAACAGTCCCAGGCACGCTACCATTGCCGTCATCATGATGGGCCGCAGCCGCAGGAGCGAGGCCTCCCGCGTCGCGGTCCGGATGTCCATCTTCTGCTCGATGCGCAGCTTGTTGATGTAGGAGACGAGAATAACGGCGGTTTCCACCGAAACGCCAATCAGTGCCAGCAGACCCAGCGCGGACGAAGCGCTGAACGCGGTATGCGTCAGCTTCAGCGCCAGCAACGCGCCCACCGGAACCGTCAGGACCACGCCCACCAAAATGACCATTGGGTATTTGAAATTGTCGTAGAGCGCGAACAGGATCATGAAGATGATCAGCAACGCCAATGGACCGATGACAGCCAACTGGTGTTCGGCGGCTACGAACTCGTCGTACTCGCCGCCCCACGTTAATCGGTAACCCGGGGGCAGCGCCTTTTGAACATCGGCGATCGCGTGCTTGCCTGCATTCACCGTGCTCTCAAGGTCGCGGCCTTCAACGCTGTACTGCACGCCGATATACCGCGAATTGTTCTCGCGGTAGATGAACGAAGCCCCGCCCGACTCGTGAATATCGGCCAGCGCGCTCAGCGGAATCTGCTGACCCGCCGGCGTTCCAACCAGCAGATCGCCGATCTGCTGCGCACTCTGGCGGAACTCCGGTTTCATGCGCACCACCAGGTCGAAGAGCTTTTCGCCCTGCACCACTTGCGTGGCCGCTTGGCCGCCAACAGCCGCCTGCACTATCGCCTCAACGTCGGCCACGTTGATGCCGTAACGCGCAATCTTTCCGCGATCCACGTTGATGATCAGGCTCGGCTGCCCCAACTCGCGCACCACGGTCAGTTCCGTGAAACCCGGCACCTCGCTCAGCCGGCGCTTGATCTGCAGTGCTGTGTTCTGCAGAACATCCAGATCGGGTCCGTACACCTTTACGGCCAGCGCGCTCTTCAGCCCTGTCAGCGCCTCGTCCACCGCATCTTCCGCCGGCTGCGTAAAGTTGAAGATTACACCTGGAAACGCATCCAGCTTTCGCTCAATATCCGCTTGCAGCTCCGCTTTGTTGTGAATCGGGCCGGCCTTCCATGTCTTATCGCCATACGGCATTAGTCCGACGTAGAACTCGTCGTTGAAAAACCCCGTCGGATCGGTGCCGTCGTCGGGCCGCCCGAGTTCCGAGCCCACGTCCGTGACCATCGGGTACTGCATCAAAATGTCCCGCACCTGCGGCGAAAACCTGCTCGCTGTATCGAACGAAACTGTGTACGGCATTGTGGCACGAATCCACATCGCGCCTTCATCCAGGTGGGGCATAAACTCACCACCGATAAACGGAATCAGCAGCAGAGTAGCGGCTAAAATCACTCCCGACAGAACCAATGTCGTTCGCGGCCGTTCCAGGCACCAGTCCAGCCACACCGCATAATTCCGGAGGATCCATTGGAATGGCTTGTTCTCCTTCTCGTGCACTCCCTTCTTGAACCAAAGGGCGCACAACACTGGCACAAGCGTCAGCGTCAGAATCAACGCCCCAACCAGCGCAATCGCTACCGTGTCAGCCATCGGCTTGAATAGCTTGCCCGACGGGCCGGTGAGCGCGTAAATAGGCAGATAACCGGCGATGATCACTGCGACGGAATAAAAGATGGGCCGGTCCACATCCTTCGCGGCATTCTTGATCACTACTTCCAGGTCGTACTCCCGCCCCTCGCGCGCACCCAGTTCGCGGAAGATGTTTTCCACCATCACCAGCGTGCCGTCGATCAGAATGCCGAAGTCAATAGCCCCGATCGAGAGCAGGTTCGCCGGAATTCCCTCCGCGTGCAAAAAGATGAACGAGAACATCAGCGACAGCGGAATGGTAAGCGCCACAATGACCGCCGCACGCAGGCTCACCAGGAACGCCATTAGCACGACCAACACCAGCAACATTCCGATCATCAGGTTGTGTTCCACCGTGTCGATCGTCAGTTGCACCAAGTCGCTACGGTCGTAGTACGGATGCACCTTCACATCTGGCGGCAGAAGGTGCTCATTCAGTTCCTTTGTTTTCGCTTCCACGCCCTTCAGCACATTCTGAGTCTGCTCGCCGCGCCGCATCATGATGACACCCTCCACCGCGTCGTCGGTCTTGTTGAAGCCGAACTCGCCCAGTCGCGGCGCATTTCCGATCTCCACCTGACCGATGTCCCCGATGCGCGTGGGCACGCCGTTCTGTGAGCCCACTACGATATTCGCGATGTCAGACGTGTCGCGCGCCAGACCCGTGCCCGTTACGTAATAGAACTGCTGCCCCTGCTCGTAAAATCCGCCGCCGGCATTCGAGTTGTTCGCCGAGAGCTGCTGGATAACCGTCGGCACGGTCACGTGATACGCGTAGAGCTTGGCCGGATCGAGAAGCACCTGGTACTGCATCACGGTGCCCCCAAAGCCGGAATCGTCCGCCACACCGGGCACCTGCTTGAATTGCCTCTCCATCACCCAGTCTTCGAACGTCTTGAGTTCCTGCGGTGAACGGTCGGGGCTTTCGATCACGTACCGATAGACAAGCCCGGAAGGACTCGCCAGCGGGGCCAGCGTTGGCGTTACACCTTGCGGATACGTCACTTCGCTTAGCCGTTGAAACACTACCTCGCGTGCAAAGTAATCGTCGGTGCTCTCGTCGAAGGTCATGATCACGTCCGAAAGCCCGTAGAGTGAGATCGAACGCATCACAGTCAGCTTCGGAACGCCGTTCATCTCCACTTCCGTGGGGACGGTGACCAGCCGCTCCACCTCTTCCGCCGCGTGGCCCGGCCACTGCGTAATTACTTCCACCATGGGCGGCGAAAGATCCGGATACGCATCTACCGGCATGTTGTGGAACGCTATGGCCCCAACCACGGCCATGAACGCCACAAGGAAGAGGACGATTGGCTTCTGCCTAAGCGAGAATTGAACGATGTGATTTATCATCTCGGCCTGTCCTCTCAGTGCTGCAACGAATTCGCGAATTGGAGGAAGAGGCTGCCGTTGCCAACCACTTTGTCTCCAGCGGAGATACCCTTCACGATCTGCATCTCATTGCCCTGCATTTCGCCCAGCACCACGTCACGCCGCCCAAACTGGTTGTCGCCCGTCAGCGCATACACAAAGGGCTGGTTGTTGTCGTCGTGCAACACCGCCGCATTGGGCACCGCCAGCGCATTCTTAAGCACGCCTGCCGTCACCGTCACCGTACAGTACATATCCCGCTTTAGCTTCTCGCCGGAATTCTCCACCGCGATGCGCGCCTGCAGGGTCCTCGTGTTCGGATCTACCGCCGGCGACACATACGAAATCTTGCCGTGGAAACTGTCAGGAAAAGCATCAGTCTG
>Ga0182016_10002081_pt1 | contig 23802 bp, 16 predicted proteins | sample 712S2MmetaG_FD_120491 | JGI IMG/M metagenome (GOLD analysis project Ga0182016, IMG submission 120491) | Permafrost microbial communities from Stordalen Mire, Sweden - 712S2M metaG | ecosystem: Environmental > Terrestrial > Soil > Wetlands > Permafrost | place: Sweden: Stordalen | collected... | reverse complement strand
CACAAGCAATGAGCGCGCTAGGATTCGTCTTAGCGCGTCTTAGCGCGATAGGATCTAGCTTGGCTTATGTAGTTGATTTTAAAGGGTTATTTGGTAGCGCTAACGGGAATCGAACCCGTATTTAAGCCTTGAGAGGGCTCCGTCCTAACCGTTAGACGATAGCGCCGCATGGGGCAGATGTCTCTTCAATACTACCAGAAACCCCGTCGCCCAGTCCTGTGTCTCAGACAAGATGAGCCCGGAAAAGGGTCCGGGCATTCTTGCGGGCCGGCAGATCCGATTCGGAGGTTTGGCACAACACTTCGATATCACGGTACCGGCATCGGCCAGTACAAAGCCGCCTATTGAAATCGTCGCGGCCCTCGAAGATCTTCACCCTGGCAGCGCGGATGAACCCGCGATTCCTGTGTCGGCGTTCATCGCTGTACATCGGCGGCTGCGGCGTGATCGGAGCCCCGCAACCAACGCCTTCGTGATCCGCTACGCAATGTTGGGAGCATGCTTGCCAAAGCCGGTCGCCTGTTCGAAGGCGTGGGCGATCTGCAAAACGCTGAAGTCCTGGTTGTTGCGGCCGACTATCTGGAGGCCAACCGGCAGTCCTTCAGGCGTGAAGCCCGCCGGGACCGAAGCCGCGGGATTGCCCGTCGCCGAGATATACCAGCAGGACTTCATCCAGTCGATGTAGGTATCGAACTTTACGCCGGCGATCCGGCTGGGATATGGCGTGTCGACGTCGAACGGCGGCAACTGGGTGGTGGGCAGAACGAAGTACTCGTACTTTTCGAGGAATGCCTGGAAGCGCCGCCAGAGCTGAGCGTGGGCGGTCTCGGCGCGCGCCACGTCGACGCCGGTCAGGCGCAACCCTTCCTCGATTTCGCCCTTCAGTGTGTCCTTAAACGCGTCCGGGTGCTCGCGCAGCAGCGCGCCGTGGCTGTTCGCCGAATTCCATGCACGCAGCACGCGAAACGCGATTTCGGCGGGAGCGAAGTCCGGCTCCGCTTGCTCGACGATGCAGCCCAGAGCTTCAAATGTCCGGCGATGCCCGTCCACAATGGTGCGCACCCTGGGGTCGAAGGGCACGCCGCCGAGGTTCCGGAACCAGGCCACGCGTACATCTTTGAACCCGCGGTCGAGCGGGCGCGCGAAGCGTTCTCCGGGTTCGTGGATGGAAAGCGGCGCGCGGGAATCGGGTCCAGCGATGGTGCTGAGCACGAGGGCGAGGTCGGCCACCGAACGCCCCAGGCATCCGGAGGTGCCGAGGGTGAACCAGCCGAACGCGGCTTTGGGGTCCGGCACGCGGCCGATGGAAGGGCGGAAACCAACCACGTTGCAGAAAGCGGCCGGATTGCGGAGGGAGCCGCCGGTATCGGAGCCATCGGCCACCGGCACGAGTCCACAAGCCAGGGCAACGGCTGCGCCCCCCGAAGATCCGCCGCAGGTCTTGGTCAGGTCGTAGGGGTTGCGAGTGGCCGCGAAGACGGTGTTGAAGGTCTGAGATCCGGCGCCGAATTCCGGCGTATTGGTCTTGCCGATCGAGATCGCGCCGGCGCGGCGGAGCCGTTCGACGATCAGATCGTCCTCGGTGGGGACGTTGTTCTTATAGAGCGGCGATCCAAAAGTGGTGCGAATACCGCGGGTTTGTATCAGGTCTTTGTGCGCGACCGGCAACCCGTGCAGCGGCCCGAGCTTCTCTTTGTGGGCCTGCTTCTCATCGGCCTTCGCGGCGGCGTCGGCGGCCATTTCCGGCACCAGAGTCACGATGGCATTGACTTTCGGATTTACCCGCCCGATCTGTGTCAGATGGGCTGCCAGGGCCTCGCGAGCCGACAGCTTTCTCGCGCGGATCAGCCGTGCCATCTCCACGGTGCTGGTCAAACAGAGAGAGGAAGCGCGGGGCTCGCCGTCCAGAGCGTTCGGGAACAGAGGCGCGGCAGCCGGCCCCAGCGGGGCTTCACGGCGGGTGGGGCGGTTCTCGCTCATGGGTGCGAGTCTATCACGCCATAAAGCGGCCACTCTTCCGGCTACGGCGCCGCTATTACGGAACGGCCCTTAGCGGGAAGACCGGTGTTCCGTCCTGGCTATGTCGCCATAGGCGTGGATGCGCTCGCAGACCAGGCGGAGCTTGTCTTCCAGGTTGCCGGAGGCGGTTTTGAAGGAATCGGCATCGATGGTGAGAGGCGCACCCAGGACAACCAGCGGAGCGCCGTATTCGGGTGTGCGAACGGCCTGCTCGACCGAAAGGCCGCCGACCGCCTGAACGGGCACCTGGACGGCGGCAACCACCTCGCGCAGTTGATCGAGCGGGCTGGGGTAAGGCTTCCCGGAAGCGGCCAGACCGCGGCGTTGATCGTAGCCGATATGATGGACTACGAAGTCGCAACCGAAATTTTCCAGCCTGCGAGCCGCCGCGACCATATCTTCGGCGGCGAGGTTGTCCCCCATGACGCCGACGCCCAGGTCCTTGCCCGCCCGCACCACCATCTTGATCGTTTCCGGGTGGGCGCGCTCCATGACGACGACATGGGTGGCGCCGGCCTTGGCCATCATTTCAGCCTCCAGCCAGCCTCCGTCCATGGTCTTCAGGTCGGCGACGATAGGGACATTTGGGAATTCGGCGCGCAGGGCGCGGACGCCATTCATGCCTTCGGCAATGATGAAGGGCGTTCCCGCTTCCAGCCAATCGACACCGCAGCGGATGGCAAGCCGCGCGGTTTCGAGCGCTTCAGGAATGGAAGTGAGATCGAGTGAGATTTGGACGATGGTTTTCATGACGATTACCCGGGAAAGTGAAGGTCGATCTTGGTTTTCAGAAAACGGACCGATTCGCGTAAGTCTTCCATGCCGTTCATCCCGTCTTCGATGGAAATCCAGGAATTGAATCCGACCTGGTTAAGAGTGGAGAAAATCGCGTCGTAGTCGTTCATTCCTTTTCCCACGACGCCATGGGAGAGACGGCTGGCGTAGCCGACCGAGTCTTCCTCCTTGCGTAAGTCCTCGATAGTGCCGGTTTTGAGATAGCGGTCGCTGGCGTGCATCGAGACGACCCGGTGTTTCACGCGATCGAGGAGAACCAGCGGATCCTCGCCGGCCAGAATCGTGTTGGAGGGGTCGTAGTTGACTCCGAACCAGGGTGAGTCGATCCGGTCGACGATCTCGACGAAGACATCCATCTTTTGCGCGAACTCGGGATACTGCCAGTAGTTGTCCTTGTAATGGTTCTCCATGTTCAGGACGACGCCGTGCTTTTCGGCGAATGGCAGAAGACTCTTAATGACCCGGACGACCTGCGCCACGCCCGCCTCGCGCGTCACCTCGGGGCGCCGCTGGCCGGAGAGCACGCGGCAAAACCGGCCACCGAAAAACGCGGTGATCGCGATCATCCGTTTTTCCCGCTCGACCTCGGCTTCGAGCAGGCCCGGATCGGGCTGAGTGAAATCCGGTGAGCAGCAGAGCATCGGCATTTCGAGGCCATGCTTCTCCAGGGCTGCCTTGGCTTTATACAGGAAAGTGTCGTTCTCTTCCAGAAAGCCCGAGTAGAATTCGAGTCCGTCCACGCCGAGGGTGGCGGCCAGCTCGATCCATTCGAAAAGCGTCATCGTGCGATCGACGCAAAGCTGGTCCATGAAGCATTTCGGGAAGGCGGCTAGTTTCGGTTTCATATGTGCTTTGCCGGATTGCGGCCGATGACCGGATATTGCGAGAGATCGAATATCGCCCCATTGACCAGCGGCGCCTCGTCGGAAAGAAAGTAGACGGCGGCCCAGGCAATATCTTCCGGCGATAAGAGCCGGCCCGAGGGCGCGTAAACTTTGGGGAGCATGGTGGGCCAGCCTTCGGGCAGTCCCTCGGTTTTCTTCAACTCATATTCGTTGGGAGTGAGTGTCCAGCCGGGATTGATTTGATTGACGCGCAGACCCTCGGGGCCGTAAGCGTCGGCCAGGTTGCGCGTGAGGGTGGTGAGGCCGCCCTTGCTGATGGAATAGGCGAGCTGGTTGTTTTCGCCGCAGTAGGCGTTGATCGACCCGATGTTGAGCACGCGTCCGCCGCCCTGCTTGCGAAAATGGGGCAGCGCGGCCTGGATCAGTAGAAATGGCGCACGCAGGTTGATGGCGATGGTGCGGTCGAAGGCTTCGAGGCCGGTGGTGTCGAGGTTGCCGCGGCGGGTGGTGGCGGCGTTGTTGACGAGTCCGTCGAGACGTCCGTAGTGCGCCACGGTTTCGGCGATCAGCCGCGCGGGCACGGCCGGATCTTCGAGAAGACCTACCATGGCAATGGCTTCGCCGCCCTCCCGCTGAATTTCGCCGGCGACCTTTTCGGCGTCCGGCAGCGCCATGCCGTGGATGGCCACGCGCGCGCCTTCGCGGACAAACAGCCGCGCCATGCCCTCACCGATGCCGGTGGTCGAGCCGGTCACCAAAATAACTTTGTTGTTCAGGCGCATATCAAACGCACCAAGAGTCAGGGCTTGAGGACTGCCTTGACGATCCGGCCGCTATGCATTTCTTCAAACGCTTCATGCCATTCGTCGAGAGATGAAATCCGGTTCAGAACCGGATCGATATCGATCTTACCGCTAGCCAGCAGAGAAATGACTTTCTCCCAAATGGGCCAGTTATGCGAGTAACTGCCCTGCAGCGTGACTGCCTTTTGCACGAGCTGGTCGAGCGAAAAATTGAGCGGTTGCGGCCCCCATCCTACCTTAGTGATTTGTCCGGCGGGGCGGACGATATCGAGCGCCATTTTGAGCGAAGCGGAAACGCCCGCGGCGTCGATCACCAGGTCCAGGCCATAGCCATCGCCAAAATTCCGAACCCAGTCCTGGACATTTTCGTTCTGCCCGCCCAGAGTCGTCTCGGCCCCGATCTTCCGGGCCACTTCGAGGCGCCGGGCGTCGGCCGGGATGCCGACAACCACTAGATGCCCCGCTCCCGCCAGTTTGGCCATGAGGGCACAGAGCAGGCCGATTGGTCCGGGTCCGATCACGGCCACCGAGTCGCCGGGACGGATGCGCGAGTTGACGCAAACCGCGTTGTAAGCTACCGAACACGGCTCTGTAAGAGCCGCCTTCTCGAAGGCCAGCGAATCGGGCAGGCGGTGCAGGCAGCGCGCCGGCACGCGGACAAACGACGCCATTGCCCCGTTGACTCCATAGCCGAATCCGGCTCGCTTCGGTTCGAGATTGTAAAGGCCGCGCCGGATGAAGGCCGAATCGGCGGGAAGCACGGCCGCCGTCTCGCTTACCACGCGGTCGCCTTCCTCAAAGCCCCTCACGCGGCTGCCGGTTTTCGCGACGACGCCGGCGAACTCGTGGCCGAGCACGACCGGAAAATTCACCGGCCAGCTCTGGGTGCCGTAATACTGGTGCAGATCGCTGCCGCAGACGGCCACCGCCTGCACGGAAAATAGAACGTCCTCCTCGCCGATTTCGGGGACAGGCAATTCCCGCAGTTCGACTGAGTGGGCGTCTTTGGCGTAATTGACAAGACCAATCATGAAGTCCGCTCCCGGTAACCTAACGATGTGAAATCAACCAGACCCGGATTTCCGATTGGGCTCCCGGCCACAGGCGATTATAACTCCCGGACGCGGTGAGGTACTGCACCGCGGGCAGGCGGAACCGCCTGCCCCACCATTGAAAACAATGCACCTGCTTTGGTGGCGCAGGCGGTTCCGCCTGCGATTTGTGATTTTTTCACAACTCCTGAGGGAGCGGTTGCCGGCGGTGTGACCGTAATTGCGAAGCCGGGTACTCAGTTTAAACGGGGTATGTCTCGGGATGGTGCGGCGTCACCCAACCCAGGTTGAATGGCAGCTCCGTCATGGGGCCGCGCCATTGCAACTCGCGGTCGATATCGGTGTGCATGCGGTAGGGTTTCTTCACTTCGGCGACTGTCGCGCCGACGACATCGATCTTGCTTTCGTCGAACTGGCCCAGTCCGAGCGCGCCGCAGTACTTCACGTAGCCCAGCCATTCCGGGTCGACGCCCATGCATTCGGCGCCAATGCGGTCGGCGGCGACGAAATCGGCCGAAGCAATGGCCAGCCGCGAGGCTACCGGGGTTCCCGATCCGGGACCGTTTCCTTCCATTCCCTCATAGCCGTCGATCACCGACGCGCCCCAGCTCGGCGCCAGGCGCTGCGCCGTCAGCATCATATTGTAATGGGTCTGGCGGAGGCCGACGTGGAACTTGCGTTTCTCGTTCCAAGCGGGAGTTTCCTTAGGCGCCTGGTGCAGCGGCGCGCCCAACACCATGTTCTTGATCGACAACGTGACGATGGCGGTGTTGTGGGTCTTCAACATGGCCGAGGAAATCACGAAGGCCTCCGGGTCCAGCAAACGCGCCGCCAGGCGCATCGGGACGATATGGAGGTCCTTGTCGAGCACCGCAATCCGCTCGAACTTGGCTTCGGCGTTCAGATCGATCAGTTGTACCTGTTTCTTCTTGTACTCCGCGGGCAGAGCGGTGAACTTGAAGTTTTCAAAGGCGCGCATGGTATCGCCAGCCGACGATTCGGCGACGACGACCGGCCCCTTGAAACGCTCGGACAGATAATCCAGAATTCCGCGAACGGCGTCTACGTGGTTCGCCGCCAACTGGTTCTCGGTGCTGACGAAGTTCGGCTTAATGACTACGTACCTGCGGGTTTTCAGCTTCGGCTGAAGGTCCTTATCGACGGCCATCAAGGCGTTATACACGTTCTTGCGGCGGTCGTCTCCATGGGTTAGCGCCACTGTTGATTTCCGGTCCAGGCCGGGGAACGGCTCGGGGTTGCCACCCCAGGACCATCCTGCCGGTCCGCGACCGGGCCTGGGTCCAGCCGGCGCTGCCGGCGCCTGGCCCGTGGTTTGCCCTGACTGGGCCGAGAGAACGCGGCTGCGCAACAACGCCGCGGCTCCAGCCAGTTGAAACAGACTCCTGCGTGGAAAACCTTTGTCCATAACGTTTTACCTCCCACTTACAGCCTTTTCCCTCGGACCTCGGGAAAATATACCGACGAGGTCCTTAACCCGGGAATACAATGAGATGTTAGCATCCTTTTCTCTTTGGAGGTACTCATGAGCAACGCCCCGTCTCGCCGTAATTTTCTGGTGGCTGGCTTAACCTTACCAGCCGTAGCGTCGGCATCCCGTTCCGCGGATTCCCGGCCAGCGCAACCGCAATCGTCCGCGCCGTCGTCATCCGGCGCGCCGCTGCAATATAGGACTTTGGGAAAGACCGGTTTACGGGTCGCGACCGTGGGCTACGGCTGCATGATCACCTCCGACCCGACCGTGATTACCAGGGCCGTGGACATGGGTATCAATTACTTCGATACCTCCCGTAACTACCAGGGCGGCCAGAACGAGCGCATGGTGGGAGCGGCGCTGGGAGCTAAGAGGAAGGATATCTTCCTGGCCAGCAAGTGCGATACTCACACGCCAGACGGCATTCTGGCGGAGCTCGACACCAGCCTGAAGGAACTCTCCACCGACCACTTGGACGTATGGCATCTTCACGGTTACGACGACCCGGCCAAGATTACCGATGAGCTGGTCGCGGCGCAGCGCAAAGCCAAGCAACAGGGCAAGATCCGTTGCGTGGGGATGAGCACGCACAACCTGCCGGCGGTGGTGGACCGGGTGATCGAAGCCGGAATCGAAGTGGTGCAGATGCAATACAACTTCGCCTCGGATAAGAGTTACGGCCCGGCGATCGAGAAGCTGCACCAGGCTGGCATAGGCGTGATCGCCATGAAGGTAATGGCCAAAGCCGGACGCCGCGGTGCGCCGCAGCCGCAACGGCCGGCTGGCTTTGCTCCGGCGGCACTCAAGTGGGCGATCAACAACCCCTCCATCGCCACCACCGTTCCCAGCATGACGGATATCGACCAGCTCGAGCAGAATTTCAAAGCGATGTCCGAGCGCTTCAACGACGCCGACGCCAAGGTTTTGTCGGCCCGCCTGGAAGAAATCGGACCGTACTTCTGCCGCATGTGCGGCAAGTGCAGCGGCGAGTGTCCAAAAGGCCTGCCAGTGGCCGACATGGTGCGCTTCGTGATGTACGCGGACGGATACGGCCAGTTCCCATTGGGACGGGAGAACTTCCAACGCATGTCCGCCCAGCACCAGAATGTCCGTTGCAGCGATTGCGCGTCCTGCGCGGTCCATTGCCCGAACGGGGTGCGTGTAGCGGCGCAGTTGAGCCGGGCCCAGGAGCTGTTTGCCTGATGAACGTGATGGGGCAGACCACAAAGAACGATGGTCTGCCCCTGTCACACGCGTGACATTATTGGGGCTTGGCAACCAGTGTGGTGAGCGGGGTGTTGCGTGAAGACCCGCCGACGAAGAACTTGTACTGTCCGGGCAACAACTCCCAGGCGTCCTTCTGTTCATTGAAAATGGACAGAAACTTCGGCTCCAGGGTCAAGGCTACGGTTTTCTGCTCGCCGGGCGCCAGGCGAATCTTTCGCCATGCCACCAGGCGCTTGGGGGGTTCGTTCGCGGCGGGCGGCAGTCCCACGTATACCTGGACGATCTCGGCGCCCTCCCGCTTGCCGGTGTTGCGGACGATGACGGAAACGCCGTCCATGGCGGCCTTCAGATTGGAGTAGGCGAAGCTGGTGTAGGAAAGTCCAAAGCCGAACGGGAACAGGGGCTCCTTGCCTTCGGCGTCGAACCATTTGTAGCCGACCTTCAGTCCTTCGGTGTAGTCGATGTCGAAATCCGGCATTCGGCCGTTACCGGACGGCGGAAGCAGATTCATGCCGGGGATGGCCGGGTGGGGCAAATCGGCGTCGGCCTTGGCGAAGGTAACGGGCAGTTTGCCGCAGGGATTAACATCGCCGAATAAGATGTTGGCCAGGGCTTGGGCCCCGCGTATGCCCGGATACCAGACTTCGATGGCCGCGCTGACCTGCCCGATCCACGGCATGGCGGCGGGACCGCCGGTTTCGAGCACCACGATCGTGTGCGGGTTGGCCGCGGCCACCGCGCTCACCAGTTGGTCTTGGTTGCCGGGGAGGGTCAACGTGGGCAAATCGCGGCTTTCGGTGGTGGGTTGATTGACAAAAACGATGGCGACATCGGCGGCTTTGGCCGCGCTTGCCGCCGCGGCCGGATTCGAGCCCGGGTCGAAGACGACCCTGGCTTTGGGCACCTTGGCGCGAATCGCCTTGAGCGGCGAAGAGGGAAACCAGACTTCCGGCCCAGCCCAGGGGGTGGGGCCGGCGCCGGGCGGGTCCACTTGGGCCGAGCCGCCTCCGGAAAGCACGCCGGTATCCGAGTGCGACCCGATAACTGCCACGGACTTCAGCGCCGCGGCGTTCAATGGTAACTGCGCGCCCGAATTCTTCAGCAGGACCGAAGCCTGCTCGGCGATCTGCTGGGCGGTATCGGCTCCGGTGAATGGATCGACCACCCGGCCAAGCGGAGGATTGTCCACCACACCCATGGCAAACTCCGTCCGCACGATGCGATGCACCATATCGTTGAGACGGGCCATGGGGACCTCGCCCGCTTCCACCGCTTTCTTCAAGGCGTCACCCAGGTAGCGGCTGCCGGGTTCTTCATTATCGAGCCCCGCCAAAGCGGCTTTGGCGGTAGAATGCGTCGCCTCCCAATCGGAAATCACAAAGCCCTGAAATCCCCAGGCTTTCTTTAGCACATCGGTCAGCAGGTAACTGTTCTCGCAAGCCCAATCCCCATTTACTTTGTTGTAGGAGCACATCACCATCGCCGGCTGCCCTTCAGTTACGGCAATCTCAAATGCCAGCAGATCGGTTTCCCTCATGGCACGTTTGCCCAGTAGCACATTTCCGATGTTGCGGCCGGTCTCCTGGTCGTTGAAGGCGTAATGCTTCACGTCGCCGATCACCTGGTTGCTCTGCAGCCCGCGAACGAACTGGGCCGCCATTTTTCCGGCCAGGATCGGGTCTTCGCCGAGGTATTCGAAATTGCGTCCGTTGCGCGGCTCGCGGGTGATATCCATACCGCCGCCCAGCGAGACGTCGTACTGCTGGTCGCGCAATTCGCGGCCGATCAGGTCTCCGTAGCGATGGGCCAACTCGAGGTCCCAGGTGGCGGCCTCGCCGATGCTGGAGGGCAAAAGGGTGGCGTAGCGGCCACGCTCGGCCGCCGCCCTCACTCCCACCGCGGAATCGGCCAACTGGAGATCGGGAAGTCCCAGCCGCGGAATGCCTTCGACCACGCCGGCTCCTCCGTTCGATCGCGGTCCGGAAAGCGCGAAACCGCCGGTCCCGTGGAGCAATCGGATTTTTTCGTCGAGAGTCATCCGCTCCATCAGCAGGTCGGCTCTCCGGTCGGGTGACAAACTCCGATCGTTCCACGGACCTTTGAGAGTTTCAGGCTGTGGTGGCCCTTGCGCCGGTACCGGGGTGGCATCCAGCCCCACCAGGATTACGGCGGCCGCGACGGCGAAGGTCATTCCCACACTACGCAGGTGCAAGTTATGCTTCATGCTCGTAACCTTACTATCATGACAAAGACAAACGGCCCCCACCGTACAATGTGCCGGTGGAGGCCATTTGCGAGAGTCAGAGCCGATTGGGGCTCAATTCAAGCTGTTAGGACGCGCACGCTCGAGCTTACTTCGGGTTGCTCTTGCGGATCTCTTCCAGGCGCTTGGCGAGATAGTCCTGGTATTCCTTGATCAATGCCGGGTCGTGCGGACTGCCGTAGATATCGGTGGACTTGTACTTACCTTCGTCGAACTTCTTCTTAGTCCACTCGTCGTGAACGTGGATGGTGTCGGCCCGGTCCACGATCCCCTCAAGCAACTGCGGCGGGACGAAAGTGACGCCCTCGGGATCGCCGATCGCCACATCGCCAGGCATTACGGTCACGTCGCCGATGCGAACCGGAACGTTCACCGCGGCCACGGTGGCGCCGCCAATGGCGCTCGGATGCACGCTGCGGAAGTAGGCCGGCATCTCGATCTCGCGGATGCCTTCCAGGTCGCGTATGGAGCCATCCACTACCAGGCCGCCACCCTTGGTAGCCTTCATGATGTAGTAAAAGAGATTGTCGCCGACGATGGTGCCGCCTTCTTTCTTTCCGTAGAGGTCCACCACCAGCACATCGCCGGGCTGCAGCATATCGATCACGGTCTGGTTCCCCAGCCGGTCGATGCCCTTCGCCTTAGCCTTGGCGTTCGTTACCGCATCCAGGTCGGGGCGCGCCGGCAGGAAAGCCATGGTGACCACGCGGCCCACCATCTTCTTGTCGGGATGCGGAACCATCCAGTCGCCAACGTATTGGCTGTAAGGGTTACCACGGCCGAAACCCATGCCGGGGATGCCGTTACCGCCTCTTCCCGCCGCCGGCCCTCCGCCCGCCGGTGCGGCGCCGGGGGGAGCAAAACTGATGATGATCTCTTCGCTCGACAGGCCGCGGGCCCGTTGCAGCAAACCATCGGAGACCTTGGGCCGCCCGTCGGCAAAGCGCTCCCCGGACCAGTTTGGCGTGTAATCGATCATCTGCTCGCGGGTCCAGGTCCACAGTTGGGCGTGGGCGGGCGCGGGCGCAAGAACGGGCAAAGTCCAGGCGCCCAGAGCGAGCGCCATGTAGCCGAAATCTCGTTTCCGAATCATGGTGAGTGTTATCCTCCTTCCGGATCAAGCTCGACGGCTGGCTGCTGCTTCTTCCGCCTTGATCATGCTCCAGAGCCAGTCACCGGAGCGCTCGTGGTCCCATTGCGGAGTGGGCTCAAAATAACCGGTACCGGGCGCCAGATGCTGCTTCACCACTTCGTCGTTCAAAGTGATGCCGAGGCCGGGCTTGTCCGGAACCTTGATAAATCCCTTGTTGATGATGGGCTTCTCGATGCCTTCCACCAGGTCCTGCCAGAAGGGCACGTCCAGGGAGTGGTTTTCGCACGCCAGGAAGTTCTCCGTGGCGGCGGCGCAGTGAACGCTCGCCATGGCGCCGACGGGAGTGCCGGCATAGTGCATGGCCATGGGCACACCCAACTCGAAAGCCGCGTCGCCGATCTTGTGCGTCTCCAGGATTCCGCCGGAAGTGGAAATATCCGGGTGAATCTTGCTGACGGCGTGCTTCTCACACAGGTTGATGAAGCCTTCCTTAAGATAGATGTCTTCACCGGTGTTGATCGGAGTAGGACTCTCGGCGGTGATGTGCGCCAGCATGTCCGTGTACTGCCACGGGATCACGTCTTCCATCCAGGAAAGGTTGTATTTTTCATAGGCCTTTCCAAGCCGGATGATGGAATTGACGCCCAAATGGCCGAGGTGGTCCATGGAAAGGGGAATCTCCATGCCGACAGCCTCGCGGATGGCCGCCACGTAGCTGCAAAGCATGTCGATACCTTTGTCCGTCACCTCGTTGGCGATGAATGGATGCGGCAAGGCTCGCCTTTCCCACTCAGTCTGCTCCGAGGGATGGGTCAGCGTGCCGGGAGTCTTGGCGACAAATTCAATCCCCAGGTCCATCTTCAGCCACGTCAGGCCCATCACTTCCTTGCGCTCTTTCATACGCTGCGCATAGATCTTGGGGTCGTCCGATTCCGTGGTGTCGGCATAAATCCGGATGCGGTCGCGGAACTTGCCGCCCAGCATCTGGTAGATGGGCACGTTGTACACTTTGCCGGCGATGTCCCAGAGAGCCTCTTCCACCGCCACTACGCCGCCGGCCTGCCGGCCATGGAAACCAAACTGTTTGATCTTCTGCCAGAGATAAGTGATGTTGAGCGGGTTCTCATTCAATAAACGGCTTTTCAGAAACAGGGCGTAAGTGGGGCTGGCGCCGTCGCGGACTTCCCCAATTCCATACACGCCCTGGTTGGTGTCTATGCGGATGAGGGGGCAAGGGCTTGGCCCGGGTTTCACGACGACGCAGACTCGAAGGTCGGTGATCTTGAGCGCCGACGGGCTCGAGTTCATATTGACATTCTTTTGAGCCGCCTGCTCGGCCGCAGCTTCCCGCGATAACAGCGCTCCACCCATGATCCCGGCCGAGGCCTTGAACAGGTCCCGCCGTCCCAGCTTTTCGTTGCGTTTAAACATGATCGTCTTCCCCGACCTCTCTGCCGGATTGCTCCGGCCGCCTTCCGACTGCACAACTCGCCCTTTCGAACAACCTGATGATACTCCGTTTGTCTCCGGAATGAGTTCCGGCGGACCAGCCATGGCCGGCCCACCGGAGAATCGACTTGATTCGATTACCAGTAGAGCTTCAACGAAACCTGCTGGCGGCGCGGGGAGTTCGCCTGCGAAGCCCAGTTACCGAAGTTGGCGTTCTGCAGCGAAACGGAGCCGCTGCTGACGGGGCCGAACTGGGTCCGATTCAGGATGTTGAACGTCTCCCATCGAAACTCCAGGCGCTTCTGCTCTTTCAGGCTGAAGCTCCTGGCGAGCGACAGGCTCTCATTGTAATTCGGGAAGTAACGGCAATCGGGGTTGTACCGCGTGTCGGTGCCAAGGGCGGTGGTGGGTTGCGTGCCGAACCACGAAACCGGTTGGAAGAAGCTATCCTTCGCGGGATCGAATTTTCCCGAGTAAGTGCCGCGCCAGCCCTGGTTAGTGGCTACCGTGGGCCGATTCCCTCCGTTGAAAATGGGGAAGCTAATGGTAGTGGTCAGACCGATGGGCGTGCCGCTGGAGTATCCATCGATTCCGCCGAAGCGCCAGCCGCTCAGGACGGCGGAAGCCACACCGCCGCTGGCCAGGTACTTTCTGCCCTTCCCGAATGGCAGCGAGTACAAATAGTTTATCTTCAGTACGTGCGTCTGGTCGTAGGAGGAAATCGACTTTTCCAGCGCGCGGTCGTATTGGTTCTCCGGCTCGCTGCCGCCGCTATCCGCGTCGGTCAGAAGCTTGGAGAACACGTAGGAGGCCTGTATGGTCAGACCGGAGGCATACCGCTTGGTGAACTTCGCTTCCAGGGAGTTATAGGTGGAGTGGCCGATGCGGTCTCCCTGGCCATTGACAGTATCGACGGTGGAATACTGCGGGAAGGGACGCAGGGACTGCGCCACGGTCGCCCCGGTGCCCCAGAGCGTGTTGAAGCCCGACCAGGGTGCAACCACTCCGGCGGCGTTGGCGGCGGTTCCACCCACCAGCGAGTTCAACAAAGTGCGCCCCGATGCCGTGAACGGACTTTCGTTCGCCGGTAGATCGTTGAAGTTGATCTGGTTATACGCCAGAATCGCGGATTGGATGTGGGAGGCGAACATGGCCGAGTAGCCTATCTCCACCACCGAACTGTTCGTTACCTGGCGTTGGATATTGAAGACGTAATTCAGGTCGTCGGACGGTGTGACCGCCGCCTTCCCATTGTAATAAGGGACGTTGGAGCCGTTGCCGACCGAGGCGTTGATATCGGGCACCTGTGCCCATGCCGGCGCGCCATTCTGCAATACCCAAAGCGGGTTCAGACCTTGGCTTTGGTCGGTAACCGTGAGCCGCTGCACGATTCCCAGGTTGTGCGACGAACTACCGACGTACGTGATTGGCCCGTAGCTGCGAGTGGCGGCGGCGCGAATGGTCGTCTTATTATTCAACGAGTAGGCGAGGCTGAGCCGCGGTCCATAGCCCTTCCAGCCAGGCACCAGCGTGTCGCTGCCGGTCCTCCCCGCACCGTGACCGGCGAAAATCAGCGCGCCCGGAATCCCGCCCGCGCCCGGATTCGCCAAGCCCGGAGCAAAATCGCTGGCATCGCCGTTGGCTACCAGCGGCGCTCCGTTCATTTCCACGCGCACGCCAAGATTCAAGGTAAGTTTCTGCGTTACGCGCCAATCGTCCTGGATATAAAACTGGTTGGTTCGGAACTGAGTGGCCAGGAATCGCGGCGTGTCGAGCGAATAGCTGGAAACCTGCCCCAACAGGAAGGAGGCAAACGCGCTGCCGCCAGCGACGCTCTGGTTGGTGTTCAGCGGGATGCCGGTATTCAAATCCTGGAAAGTCACGTTGCCGGCGATATTCTGTTCCCCGAAACCGTCGTAGTGGGTGGTGTTGTAGAAGTAGCCGCCCTTAAAGGTGTGTTTGCCGAAGCTCTTGGTCAGGTCGTCATGGAACTCGACGACGATGTTATCGGAACCGTTGGGAGCGGCCACGCCCCAGGCGGTGAACTCGCTGTTGGTGAAGGTAAGTTGCGGAAAGTCGTCGCCGCAGGCGGGATAATTCGGGATGCAGATGCCCTTGCTCTGCCAACTGGTCGGATAGAGGTTGGTAAGTCCCCCGGTTTGTCCGGCCCCTTTCCAGGTGGCGAACGAGCCGTGGTTCTGCGACCAGTTATTGCCGCCCGCGTAGAATCGGTTCAGCAAGGTCGGCGTAATGGTGTAATCGTAACTGAGGCGATACACGTCGGACCCGTTATAGCCGGGGTTGCCAGCCAGCGGGTTGGGCAGGCCGGGAGCGCCGGTCGGGCCAAACAGGTCATGCTCCAGGGTGTGCTCGTAAAAAAATGAAATCCTCTGTTTGGAGGTGAGTACCTGGTCGCCCTTGATGCTGAACTTGTTGTTGGGCGAGATGGTGCTGCCGGCGGAAATATAGTTGTTGCGAACGTAGGTCGAGGTCCCCGGCTGGGCCGCCACGTTGGCTTTTAGCAACGGCTGCACAAAGTTGTCGATCGACTGCGCGACCGGGTCGATCCGCGACGTCGGAACCATATTATTGGCGAAAGGCGTCCTGACGTACGAGCCGTTCACCAGGGTGGTGGTGGCCGGGTCGTAGATCTGGTAGGGCACCCCGGTGGCATTCACAAAGTACTGAAAGTTACCGCTGTACATTTCCTGCGACGGTACGCTATACGGACTCACCGTGGCGCCGATGCGGTTGCGAAACCCCTCGTAGGAAAAGAACCAGAAAGTCTTATTCTTGCCGTTGTAGAGTTTGGGAATAAATACCGGCCCGCCCGCCGTGCCTCCAAAGTCGTTCTGCTTGTAGACCGGCTTGGTGGCGCCGTAGTACCCCTTGGCGTCCAGATCCTGGTTGCGCAGAAACTCATATAAGTCGCCGTGAAACTCGTTGGTTCCCGACTTGGATACGAAACTCATCGCGCCGCCGGATGCGTGGCCCACCTCGGCCTTGAAGCCGCCGGATACCACGCTGAATTCCGTGAGCGCGTCCACCGAAGGCGTGTTGTACGCCGTCCAGGTGACTCCGTTGCTGTCCAACTGGCCCGCGGTGGTAACCGTAGTACCGTCCAGCGTCATGCCATACGCGCCGCCGTGACCGCCGCCCACGCGATATTCGCTGGTGCCGTTCTGCACCGTGACGTTGTTCACCTCCGCCGTGGTGGCCGATAGATCGAACGGGCTGCGCACGCCGCCATTGACCAGCACCGGCAGCTCGTCCACCATCTGGTTCGATACCTCGGTGGCCACGCGAGCCGATTCGGACTCGAGCAACTGCGCGTTGGCCACAACCTCCACGGTCTGCTGCGCCGTGCCTACCTCCAGCGTCGCGTTCACCAACAACGTCGAGCCGGGTTGGACGTCAACATCGTCCGCCACATATGCCTTGAAGCCCGAACTCTCGACCCGGACCCGGTAGGTGCCCACCGGCAGCGACGGTATCGTGTAATCTCCCGCCGCGGTCGTAGTCGATTTGAAGGCGGTGTTGGTAGTGATCTGTACGGCGGTAACGCTCGCGTTGGGCACAACCGCCCCGCTGGCGTCCTTAACAGTGCCGGTAATGACACCGCGATCGGTCTGCGCCATAAGCGAGGCGACAGCCGCGATGAATAATAGGAAAAGCCGGATTCTGCTCGACATGGAACAACTCCTCACCCATTTAGCGATACAAATCCCTGAATATCGTGAAAGCGAGATTCCGTGGTCAAAAGTACCTCACGGCAATGCTTCTGTCAAGGGGTACCGTGCGTTTGGCCCTTGGAATTAGCGTTATATCCCGCACGGGGAACTACCGTATCAGGACTCTCGCGTGTTGTTTTCGGCCGGCGGCGGGGCGGATCTTTCGGCCGAAATAAGAGCTATACTTGCGCGTTAAGTGGGGGAGACGGGCAAGCGGCGGAGGCTGCGCGAGGAGTCACACCCAGCCGGCACGCGGGGCTACGCGCCTCGGGGAACCACCCGGACTTGGCGCGGGCATCGGTTAGGGCTACTGGCGGTTGGGGCCCTAGTCCTGGTTGCCAATTCCAATTCCTTCAGCAGTGCCCTGGTATTCGACAATGCTTCGGTGATTGGGGCGGATCCCCGTATCCGCCAGGCAACGCCCGAAAATGCCGCGTTTATTCTGACTGGAAGGTATTGGTATGTCAACACCACGGCGGGGCTCTATCGGCCATTCACCACTTTCTCCTACCTGCTGAACTACGCGGTGCTCGGCAATGGCCCGCGTCCGGCGGGTTACCACATCGTCAATCTCGCGCTGCACGAGGTGAACGTGGCGCTGGTGTATGCGCTGGGCGTCCTGGTACTTGGAGAAACCGCGCCGGCCCTGGCGCTGGCCGCAATTTGGGGATTACACCCGCTGCTCACCGAATCGGTCACCAATATCGTGGGGCGCGCGGACCTGCTGGCGGCCTTGGGTGTACTGGCGGGTCTTTTGTGCCATGTGCGAGGCGCCTCGGCCCAGGGGCGGCGCAGGATGGCGTGGATGGCAGGCCTCGCCGCCGCCCAGGCGGTGGGAGTTTTTTCGAAGGAGAGCGCCGCCGTCCTGCCGGGCATCATGCTGTTATACGACGTGACGTGGCGCGAACGCGCGGGGTGGCGCCAGCGGGCGCCAGGCTATGCCGCCGTGGCGCTCCCATTGGCCGCCTTTTTCTGGCTGCGCAGCGGCTTCGATACGCGCATGCTGATCGACTTCAGCGAGAACCCGCTGGTAAGCGCGAGTCTCTGGACGGCGCGGTTCACGGCCGTTGAAGTGGTCGGCAATTACCGTTGGCTGTTCCTCTGGCCGGCCCATTTGTCGGCGGATTATTCCTATAACGGGGTGCCGTTGTTCGGCTGGAGGGCGTCGAACTGGGAGGAGGCCAAGGCGCTTTTCGCGCTGGCGGCCGCGCTCGGCGCCGCGCTCCTTGCCGTGCTGGCGGCCATCGGCCCGCGCCGTACGGGGAAGCCGCCGCTCTTTTCCCTGGTTCTGTTTTTCGTCGCGTTATTACCGGCTTCGAACCTGATCGTCCTCATCGGCAGCATCATGGCCGAGCGGTTTCTGTACCTGCCCTCGGTGGGCCTGGCCGGCGCGGTGGTTGCCGTCGCTTGCGCGCTTGCCCGGCTGCGCTTCTTCGATCGTTCCGCGACTCGGCCCGTTGTTTGGGCCGCGCTGGGAGTGTTGTGCGTGGTGTACGCGGCGCGCACCTACGCCCGCAACTTCGACTGGCGGGACGACTTCAGTCTCTGGACCAGCGCCGTGAGCGTCTGTCCGGGAAGCGCCCGGCCACACTACAACCTGGCACGGGAATTGGAGCGCATCCCCGGCCGCCTGCCCGAGGCCATTGCCGAAATAACCTGGGGAACGCGCTGATGCGCACACCCGGCAGGCTGCCGGAAGCGATTGCCGAGTTTGAGGCCGCCTTGCGGAGCGAGCCCGATTTCGCCGAAGCGCACGTCAACCTGGGGAGGGCGCTGGCGCAGACGCCCGGCCGGCTGCCGGAGGCGATTGCCGAGTATGAAGCGGCCCTGCGCATCCGGCCCGACCCCCAGTTACGGCAAGCACTGGACCAATTACGGGCGGGTTTGCAACCGGCAACCCCCTTCCGTTGAACGGGCGACGAGAGGAAACCTGCGCGCCGATCCGTCCCGGCGATCGACTGTCGGGTAAGTCTTCAGTGCATTTAACTCCCCCAGATCGGCTAAGCACCTGCCTTAGATGGGGATGGAGCTCGCATCGACGCGAATCGGTTATGATTGAGAGAGTATAAGCTTGTGGCTCACTGCTGGTTGCCGTGCCTGGCCCGGTTCGATCGAGTTTGAGGCGGCACTGGATTTGGGTTCGCCGGCGCACGATGCGGAAACATAGCAGTGCGGGTCACGCGCCGACGTGGTGGGCCGAACATGCCGGCGAGTCTTGCCGGGCAATGGTCGATTGTCTTAACCGCCATCGGCATGTTTATCTTGTCTCCTTAGACTCCAGCGGCCACATAGTCGCGTGCAACGATGCCATGGCGCACCTGGTTGGTCTGAGTCCGGACCACCTCGAGAACGAGAGTATCTGGGATAAACTCGTCGAGTCCGACGCTGCCAGGCTCAGCGAGCGATTACAGCCGGCCCAGACCGGCGACGGCTCATTCCCGCTCAATTTTGTAACGCCGGGCCATGTGCCGTCGACACTCGATTGCACTCTCGCACCGATGTCTTGCGGGCATTTTGCGATGATCGGCGTGCCCGCGCGAAGCTCTTCGGAGGACTCCGAAACTGCATGGCTCCGGTTGAACAATTCCTTCGCGACGCTCAGCCGTGAGAACGCCAGAAAGAGCAAGCAACTGGAGCTTAACAACTCCGAACTGCTAAGAACTACCGAGGAGTTGAAGAGGGCCAACGAGGCCCTTGCGGAAGCCCGCACCGCCGCGCTAGAGGTCGCCCAGGCAAAATCCGACTTTCTCCGCAACATGAGCCACGAGATCCGGACCCCGATGAACGGCGTACTGGGAATGGTTCAGTTGCTGCTGGCAACCGACCTCTCGCCGGAGCAGCGGCGTTACGCCGCCATTTCCCAGGCCAGCGGGCGGACCCTGCTGGCCCTTATCGACGATATCCTCGATCTTTCCAAGATCGAAGCGCGGAAGATCGTGCTCGAGAATCTGAACTTCGACATACGCCACACCGTCGATGGCGTCGTCGAGCTCTTGGGTGTCCTGGCCGCCGCGAAGGGGCTCCACATCCATGCGCGCGTATCGGAGGAAACGCCGCGGCTGGTGCGCGGCGATGCCAACCGCCTGCGACAGGTGTTGACCAATCTCGCCGGTAATGCCATCAAGTTCACCGAGCGGGGAGAAGTGGTTCTGGATGCCGCGCTCGAGCGCCGGGGGGACGGCACCGCGACGGTTCGCTTCGCCGTCGCCGATACGGGAATCGGAATACGGCCGGACCGCGCCCAGGCGTTGTTCTCGCCGTTCGTTCAGGCGGACGCATCCACCACACGCAGATACGGCGGCACCGGCCTGGGATTGGCCATTTCCAAGCAACTGGTCGAGTTGATGGGCGGGAAGATTGGGGTCGAGAGCCGGGAAGGCAACGGTTCCACCTTCTGGTTCACCGCGGTGTTTGAGACGCCGCCCGAGGTCTCGTCGTTCCCGGCGGAACCGGCGGCCGGAGAGGGCATCGCGGTGCCGCGCGGCGTAAGCGCTACGGGGCATGCGGAACGAATCCTGATAGCCGACGATAATCCGACGAATCGGGCGCTGGCGCTGGCGCAATTGGAAAAGCTGGGCTACCAGGCCGACGCGGTCGCCAATGGCGCCGAAGCCATGGAAGCGCTGCGGCAGCGCGGCTACGATCTGGTTCTGATGGACGCCGAGATGCCGGCGATGGACGGTTACGAAGCCACGCGGCGTGTTCGCGAATCCGGCAATTCGCGCCTTCCAATCATAGGGATGACGGCCCATACGGCGCCTGGTGACCGGGACAGGTGCATGCGCGCGGGGATGAACGGCTTTCTCTCGAAACCCGTGGACCTCGAGATCCTTGCCGCGGCGCTTGCCAAGTGGCTTCCCGCGCCCGATCCCCGCATCCAGGTCCAATCCGCCGAACCTGCCGCCGCCCAGCTTTCTTCAGCGATTTTCGATTCGGAAGCTCTGCTGAAGCGGCTCATGGGAGACAGACAGCTTGCCGGCACCATCGTCGAAGAGTTCTGCGGCACCGTTCCGGCGCAGTTCAGCAATCTGCGGCAGCGGTTCGTCGAGGGGGATCGGCCCGGCGCCCGGTCGCAGGCGCATGCGCTCAAAGGATCGGCGGCAACCGTTTCCGCGGGCGGTCTGGCCGCAATTGCCCGGGAGATGGAGCGGACCGCCGTCGCCGGCCGGTTGGATCGTTTCGGCGAGTTGCTGCCCCGTGCGGCGGAAGAATTCGAGCGCTTCAGGAGTGTACTCCAGCGCACCGGGTGGCTCTCGCCATGATCGTCGCCATGTCACGCTTCCGCGTTCTCCATCGCCGCGAGTTGGATGTCCGGCAGGCATTTGCGCTGCTGGGCGAGCCGATTTCCATCGCCGGAGAAGCGGCTGCCGGCGCGAATGGCACGCTGAAGGGTGGGGCGGCGGAGTGAACGACTCGCCTCAACGCGATTTGCCTCCATACGACAGAACGGCGCTGGGCGACCGATTGCAGCAACTCACCCCTGAGATCGCCGAACAGGTTACCCGGGCGTTTCTGGAAAGACATCCCGAATGGCTGTCGAAATACGGCGAGAGAGCCCGGAAGTTCGGCATCGAGGACGCGCGGTTTCATATCGATTTCCTGAGAGGCGCCGTGGAAGCGGGCAGCGTCCAGGCGTTTGAGGATTACTGCGAGTGGGCGGCCCGCCTGTTGCAGTCTCGCGCCGTCGCCAGCCGCTTCCTGGTCGAAAATCTCATGCAGATCGAGACTGCCCTCGGCGCCGGACTGTCTCCGGAGGAGCAGGCGGTGATCGCCCGTATGATGGAGGCCGGCCGCGCGGCGTGCGACCGGGACAAGGCCCGCCCCGCCTGCCCCGACACTCCCCTGTCTCTGACCCGGGCCGTTTATCTGCAATCCATTCTGATCGGGGCGAGAGCCGGCTCGGTCCGCATCGTGGAAGAGGCGCTCAAAAACGGCGCCGGCGTTTTCGATATCTATGCCCAAGTTTTCCAGGAGTCTCTATACGAGGTCGGCAGATTGTGGCAAGAGGGCAAGATATCGGTAAGCGTCGAACACCGGGCTACCGCGATCACTCAGTTCGTGATGGCCGGGATATACTCCCGCGCCATGCCTGCGCGGCCATCGGCTCCGCCACGCCAAGCCATTGTCACCGGCGTCGCGGGCGAACTGCATCAGATCGGCGCGAACATGGTGGCCGATGTGCTTGAAAATGCCGGATGGAACGTGGAGTTTCTTGGCACCGATGCCCCGCATGCCGGCATCGTCGATGCGGTTCGGGCGCAGGATTCGGATCTGCTGTGCATATCGGCTACCATGCTCTCCAACGTGCCGAATGTAGTCAGTCTGATTCGGGATCTTCGTCCCCATTCGTCAAGACTGCGCGTCCTGATAGGCGGCTCGGCATTTCGTTCAAAACCCGAGCTCTGGATGGCCATCGGCGCGGACGGTTTCGCGGCGGACTTGAGCGGCGCAGTCGAGGTTGCCAACCGGCTGTCTCCACGGCGGGCTGACAGGGAAACTCCCGGGGCGTAGCGCTCAAGGGCGCCTTGTTTCGATTCACAATCGACCGCCCCGCGGTGGCTCAGCCTTCCTCGCGAAGCGTTGTGACCGGGTCGATGCGCGCCGCGCGGTTGGCTGGAAGGAATCCCGCCACCAGGCCGATCAGCGTCATCGAGAAGCATGCCACCGTGAGCGCGACGGGATCGAGCGGCGACACTTCAAACAACAGGCTCTTCATGACTCTCGTCAGCGCAAAAGCTCCGGCGAGTCCCAGCACCAGCCCCACCATGACCATGCGCAGCGCGTTCCACAGCACGTGTGCGAGCACGTCGGACGGCCGCGCGCCCAGCGCCATGCGAATGCCGATTTCCCGGCGCTGATGCGTCACCGCCTGAGACAGTACGCCGTACAGACCGATCGTTGCCAGCAGAACCGCGATGGCGGCAAACACGCCGATGACCCACGCCGGCCGGCTGGCGCCCGAGAGCGTACGCTCCCGGACCTGTTCCATCGTGGCCACGTCTCCCAGCGGCAGCCTGGGGTCGATTTCGCGAACGGCTTCGCGGATGGCCGGCATGACTACGGCGGTGCTGGCTTCGGTGCGAAGGACGATTTTGACCTCTGGCGCGGGCGCCTGCGCCAAGGGTGCATACACGACGGGCGGATCGGCGTTGCCGGGCGATGATACGCGCTCGCTGCGAATCACGCCGGCGATCTCCACCTCCGGGATGAATTCCTTCTTCTCCACGTAGGCCGGATAGCTCACGCGAACCACCTTGCCCACCGGATCTTTCATGCCGGCAACCTCCGCCAGCCGCGCGGCCAGAGCCTGGTTGATGACGACCACGCGCGGGCTTCCCATGCGGTCCCGGCTGGCGATGCCGCGGCCGGCCACGACGGGAATTCCGAATGTGCCGAAGTAGCCGGGGTCCACGCGCTTGAACCGCACCCTCACTAATTGTTCCATTCCCGCCAGTTCGATCGCCTCTCCGTTGCCGATCCACTGAAGGGGCAAATGCGTCGAGATCCCCACTTGCGAGACCCCCGGAACGGCTCGCAGCCGCTGGGCAATGGCTTGGTAGAAGAGGGCGGCCTTCTCGGGCGTCGGGTAGGCGCCCACCGGAAGCTCCGCCGACATGGTAATCGTGTTTTCGATGCGCACGCCGGTATCGAGCTGCTGAAGCTTGAGCAGGCTCTTCAACAGCAGCAGAGCGCCGCACACCAGCACGAGCGAGAGCGCCACTTCGCCGATGACTATGGCGCGCCGCGTACCGGCGTGTGCCCTGGAAGATCCGCGAGCCGACCGGTTCAACGGCTCCGCCAGGCTGCCACGCGAAGCCCGCAGAGCCGGCAGCGTGCCCGCCAGCAGCGCCACTCCCAGGGCGGCGGCCGCGGCGAACGAAAGCGTGCGAAGATCCAGGCCGACCTCCGCGGTAAAGGGGAGAGAATCCGACAACATCGGTGTCGCCAGGCGGATCAGCAGCCACGCAGTCGCGATTCCCGCGGCGCCTCCCAGCAGGCACAACACCGCGCTCTCGGTGAACAGTTGCGCCAT
>Ga0182016_10002080_pt1 | contig 23808 bp, 20 predicted proteins | sample 712S2MmetaG_FD_120491 | JGI IMG/M metagenome (GOLD analysis project Ga0182016, IMG submission 120491) | Permafrost microbial communities from Stordalen Mire, Sweden - 712S2M metaG | ecosystem: Environmental > Terrestrial > Soil > Wetlands > Permafrost | place: Sweden: Stordalen | collected... | reverse complement strand
CCAGAATCTCCATCGCCGTGATCACTACGGAAATTGCGTGCCGATACGTGGTGATGTCGAACGCGCCGGACGGCGTAACAAACTTGAGGAGGTTAAAACTCGCCAGGTTGCACGCCGAGTTGTCGAGGAACATGTACTCGCTGCACGGATTCGACGCATTGATGCGCGACGTGTTCTTCGAGGTGTGCCACTTGTTGATCGTGGTGTCGAACTGCATTCCCGGATCGCCGCAGAGCCACGTGCTCTCAGCAATCTTGCGCATGATGTCGCGCGCCTTCCAGGTCTTTACGGGCTTGCGCTCCTTGACGGTCACCGTGGTGAATTCGCCGTCGGCCTCGTAGGCGCGCATAAAGTCGTCACTCACCCGAACCGAATTGTTGGCGTTCTGGAAGAATATCGACGAGTAGGCCTCGGAGTCGGGGCCGCTGCCGTCGTAGCCGGCCTTGATGAGCGAGAAGGCCTTGGCTTCTTCCTTGGCCTTGCACTCGATGAAGTCAACAATGTCTGGATGGTCGACATTGAGGATCACCATCTTTGCGGCGCGCCGCGTTTTGCCGCCGCTCTTGATGACGCCTGCAAAGGCGTCGAAGCCGCGCATGAAGCTGAGCGGGCCGCTGGCTGTTCCACCGCCCGACAACAATTCATTGGATCCGCGGATAGAGGAGAGATTCGTCCCCGTACCCGAGCCCCACTTGAAGAGCATGCCCTCAGTCTTGGCGAGCGTCAGGATGGAGTCGAGCGAGTCGTCAACAGCGTTGATAAAGCACGCCGAGCACTGCGGATTCTTGTAGCCGGTCGCGGAATATTTCACGCCGCCGGTCACTGGGTCCCAGTGCCAATTCTGGCCGTCGGACTCCGGCTCAAGCCGGTCGCAGCCCACGTTGAACCACACGGGCGAGTTGAAGGCGGCCTTCTGCGTAATCAGCATGGAGGCAAGCTCATCGTGGAAAACGGCCGCATCTTCAGCGGTGGCAAAATAGCCGCCCGCGATACCCCAGTCGCGCACGGTTTCAACCACGCGGCCTACAAGCTGGCGGACGCCGGTCTCGCGCTCAGGCGTGCCAAGCTGGCCGTGAAGATACTTTGAAGCAACAATATTGGTGGCCGTCATCGACCAGTCTACGGGTACCTCCACATCTTTCTGCTCAAAGATGGTGTTGCCCTTGGTGTCGGTGATGGAGGCGGTGCGGCGCTCCCACTGCACCTCGTCGTAGGGGGAAATGCCGTCGCGGGTAAAGCGGCGCGCAAAGGTAAGGCCCCGGTGAAGGTACGTGGCCTGGGAAGGTACGGTCGCATTTTGAAGGTGAATCTCGCTCATGGCGTCCTCTCTGCTGGAAAAATCAGTGAAAAAACCCTCCATCGCCCGGCTTGAGTGCTGCCAGGAGGGGAAAATCTGAAAACAAACTGCGTAACTGAACTGGCAATCTCAAAAGGGCCCCGGGCGAGGATTCTTGCCGCTACGTGCCGCTTACGGGCGGCATCGGTTTGCGGGCTATGGTTACGGGCTCGGGTACCTCTGAATTGCTAAGGAAAACGCCGGAATGATTTTCGAAAATTCAGACCGCTTCGGGGTTCTGACGCCGGTAAATCGTAACAATCCCGTAACAGCCGCAGATGAAAAAATACCGCTGTCTATGGTGCATGTCAACCCCAAACCACAATATCTAGTGTTTTCTTTGTCTTTGCCGCATCCGGATTCTAAATACGGCCACTTTGCCTGTGGAGAACTCATGAGAGCCGCGCCGTGAGCGGGTTTCTGCTTGACGAATGCTGCGGATGCGGTGCAAACGCAGGAGTTGCCGGGCGATTCGTGGTCCGTGGCCCGTGAATCCTGGTTCGTGAATCGCCGATCACCGAGGTTCGGGTGTTCGGAGCTTCGCGGGCTGGCGGGTTTCAACAGGGCGCGTCGCCTTTCCCGTTCTGGACCAATTCAAGGGTAGCCCTGCGGGAAATTGCGGACAAGGCGCAGGGATGGTGCATTTCCCGGTGAGGGCTGTGCGAGTTGTGGAGAAAAGGGCGGGAAGCGAGTCAGCAAGTCGGCGAAACGACGAATTGGTAGTGCCGGCCTCCTGGCCGGTTGTCTTGTGGGCCTCCAGGCCCGCATTCGGGCGCTGGGTCTCACCGCGGTTATTGGCAGCCCGTCGTCCCGGAGGGACAAATCGAAATTAGCCCATGATGCAGTCCGCCGGGGAACCCTCTGGGTACCGACGGAATCCTGGGAGTGGCAGCATTCAAGCCAGCGCCCCGGAGGGCCGCTCGAAACGCCGCCTGCCGACGTTCCCCCTTTTCCGAATCTGACGATCGCCAGCCGCTCGAAAACTGCTACGCTGGCTCCATGCCAAATTTGACAGGGCAAGACCTGAACCATTGGAAAGGCGCGCCGGCGCCGGCGCCTGTGACGTTAGAAGGCCGCTACGTGACCTTGGAGCCGCTGGACGCAACGCGGCATACGGCCGCGATCTGGAAGGCCGTCGAGGGTCACGACGAGTTGTGGGCGTGGCTGGCTGAGGGTCCGTTTGCGACCGAGCCTGAGCTGATGTCTGCGATTGAAAAAAAGCAATCCGCGCCGGGTTTTGTTTTCCTGGCCATTGTGCCGCGGGCAACTGAACAGGCGGCCGGCTGGGCGAGCATGATGCGCCCAGACCCGGCAAACGGCGTCATTGAAGTAGGCAACATTCTCTACTCGCCGCCGTTACAGCGCACGCGCGAGGCAACCGAAGCAATGTTCCTGATGGCGCGTCACGTGTTTGAGGATCTGGGCTACCGGCGCTACGAGTGGAAGTGCAACGCGCTGAATGAGCCCAGCCGCAGAGCCGCCGCGCGGCTGGGATTCACATTCGAAGGCATCTTCCGCCAGCACATGGTGGTGAAGGGACAAAACCGCAACACAGCCTGGTTCAGCATGCTCGACAGCGAATGGCCGGCGAGGAAGCGCGCGTTTGAGGCGTGGCTCGAGCCGGGGAATTTTGACGATACGGCAAGACAGCGACGGAAGCTCTGAGGGAGCCTCAGCCCCGCCGATGTCTTGTCCGCAACCGTCAGACTTCAACCGCAGGTTTCGGACGCTAGGAGCCAGGCGACTTGAATATCTTACTCACCGATCCCCAAACAGACTTCAATTCGACTCCGACGCCGAGGCTGTAATACTCCTTCCCTTGCGGACTGGTGTAAATGACATAAGTGTTCCCAGAACTTGGCGTCTGCGGCGCCCCGCTCACATTGACCGTGGACGAAGCATCAAGCGGAATGAAGTTATTCGCATCGGCAAAAATATTGCTGGGGTGGTCGAGCGCCAGACATGCATAGCCGAAAATATAGAACACCGGAACTGAAGGCTGCGATTTATCGCCGTTCGGGGGTACTGAAAATGGAAGAAAGCCGTCGAATCGCATAGTCTTGAATCTCATCCTGCGATAAACGGCATTGTTTGCACCGAAGCCCAAGCTGATTACATCGGGAGCGGAATTAGAAGAGGAACCATTCGTAAAAAAAGTTACCATCTTGGCCCCAACATACCCCTCCTGGTCGAAGTAAGGCTGCTGCTGGGCGAACTCAACAAACATGCAATTGTTGGCAATTCAAGTTATTTTCGGAGAGCTGCCCACCACGCAGGTATTGGGAATTGTGGTGGTTGGATTTGAATTGTTCTTATTATTCGCTGTCTCGGCGGCAACTAGCAGCGCATAGGCCTGCGAAGTGTTCGCGGGGAACGCGTAAATGTTGTCAAGTTCTGCCGATTGCAGGGTCCCAGTTGCGCCGTATTCGGCAAAGAGTGAAAGCCTTGACCCGTCACTGTTCTGAGAACGTGTACCCACCTCCACCCCAGCCAAGAATTCAGCCACGCTTGCCACCTGATTGAGCTTAAGCGAGCCTGCGGTGCCTGATAGTCCGGTGACAAAGCTGCCGACGGTAGAAGTTGAGTTTTGAGCGCCGCTACCAATCGTCGCATTTCCGAAAATGCGGGCTTGCCCGCGTTAACCGATTGCCTTAACCATTCGGCCGTAATACGCATCTGCATAGAGTCGCCCTGCAGAGTTCGCGCTGTTTGCGCCGCTCTGCTCATAGCCCACGATCACTCTTGGGCTTTCTTTCGTGGTTGAGGGGGCGGTGGTGGCGTTTGCAAGTATCGCGCCGGAGACTGAGGTCAGCAGAATAATGTCTCCGGCGGCCGGGGCCTGAGCAATCCCCTTGAAGTCCATAGGTTTGCTTGACTGAGCCTTCGCTATCCCAAGGTAAACGCATGTACCAATAGCGCAGGCAGCGGGGGCAGCAGCGCCCGCGACCCCGGGAGTCCACTTGTATAGGTCGTAGTCGGTGCCAGCAACTGGATTTTCCACCGTGATATCAGTGTCCCCGGCAGTGACCTTCTGGATTGAAGGAGGCGGAGGCGCTGGCAGCGCCTTCGCCAATACGGACGCAAGCAACGAAGTTTGCACAATGATTATGATGATCCTGAAAACCAAGGCGAAGCATTTCACGACACACCTCCTCAAAATCCCCGCGGAGCGGGAACACGCGACGGCTCATGGGCGCGAGAGGGCGCCTTGAGCGCAGGTTGATCTTTACGGGAGCCTCGCTGGGGGATGTTTACACTTACTCGGAGCCCGTGCTTCTTTACTCTTTTGAATTCAGGAACGCTGGGGATGGCAGGAGCATAGCGCGAAACGAGTTGCGTCAAAAGAAAAAAAGCAGGCTGTTTATTAATCGACCACCTTACGAAAGTTCACTGGCCCTAAGTAATCGGGCGTAGTTACTAACTCAAACGTAACTACCTATAGTTGCGGCCTCCCGTGCTCCGCACGCGAGGCCATCCGTTGATCCTTGAGGCTCACGCGCAGAAGACGAGAGCCTTCAATGCAGAAACTCGACTCCGCATGGCGTCGTTGCGCACGGAATTCAGTAGCGCCGGGTCGATCGGGCTGCGGCTGCGCTCAGCATAGTCGGCCATTTGGAGCACCACACCTGCACCCTTGAAGACTGCCCAAAGTCCGCGCCGTGACGCGATTTTCGAGCGGAACTCTTCTTCGATTGCGCCAGCTTTTATCCCCTCAGACGGACCGGCCGCGAAGATATTCGCAACCTTGCCGTTCCCCAGCCTGGCGACGAGAGAATCCCACGATCGCGTGTTGCGGCGATGCGCCAGGAATCCTGAACAGCCAAGATAAACGGCCACAACGGCGACGGCCGCCAACTGAAGATAGAAAAGAACAGTCACACAAGTCCCCAGACTTAAATTGCTTAGGAGAGCAAATCTGTCGTTTCCAGTTCGCTTACGCGAAGCTAAGACAATCCTCCGGCTCGGGACAATGCCACTTCCGGGTGAAGATCGGGATAGGTTGCGCCAAATAACTGCGGCCTCGCGTGCAAAGCAAGCGAGGCCGTAGTTGCTGGCATCAAGCCAGACTGGGAGAACAGATTGTGGTTCCTCCCGTTTCCGCGAACGCGGAGATGGCTGAACGTTTGTTCACTGACCGGATAGTTTTGTGCTCTCCCACCCTTTCCGCAGTTCGCTGCTGCGATCTGCGAAAAGGATAGGGCAACCACATTTACTGATCACTGACCACTGATCACTGACAACTGACAACTGGATCTAGCTGTTTCCCTTGTTATCAATCCTCATTCCGTAGAACGACTTGTGCACGAAGAACACTGAAACCAGGAAGAATACGACTGCCAGCACTTCTTCGAGCACCGGATTGCTGACGCTGAGCGTCACTGCCAGCTCCACTGCAAGCAGTCCGAACAACGTGGTGAATTTGATGACCGGGTTCAATGCCACCGAAGAGGTGTCTTTGAAAGGATCGCCAACGGTGTCTCCGATTACCGTCGCGTCGTGCAGAGGCGTCCCCTTCTGTTTCAGGTCGACTTCGACCACCTTCTTCGCGTTGTCCCATGCGCCGCCGGCATTGGCCATGAAGATGGCCTGGTACAAGCCGAAGATCGCAATCGAGATCAGGTAGCCGATAAAGAAGAACGGCTCAATGAACGCGAAGGCGAGAGTGCCGAAGAAGACTGCGAGAAAGATGTTGAGCATTCCCTTCTGCGCGTACTTGGTGCAGATCTCAACCACCTTCTTGCTGTCGGCGACCGATGCCTTCTCAACGCCGTCGAGCTTAATGTTCTTCTTGATGAACTCGACTGCGCGATAAGCGCCAGTGGTGACGGCCTGCGTTGACGCGCCGGTGAACCAGTAGATCATTGCGCCGCCGGTAATCAACCCCAGCAGGAATGGCGCGTGCAGCAGAGAGAGGTTCGCGACATCGTGAGTCAGTCCGCCGGTGAGGGCCATGATGATTGAGAAAATCATGGTGGTTGCGCCCACCACGGCCGTGCCGATCAGCACCGGCTTGGCCGAAGCCTTGAAAGTGTTGCCTGCGCCGTCGTTAGCCTCAAGCAGATGCTTCGCCTCTTCAAACTTCACGTCGATGTTATAGTCCCTCTTTAACTCGGCTTCGATGCCAGGAACATTTTCGATCAGCGACAACTCATACACCGACTGTGCATTGTCGGTGACAGGTCCGTAGGAATCGACTGCGATCGTTACCGGGCCCATGCCCAGGAAGCCGAATGCGACCAGGCCAAATGCGAAGACGGCCGGAGCCAGCATCAGGTCAAGCATGGACTGGCCCGTACTGAAGTAGTAGCCCAGGCTCATGAGTGCGACCATGCTGAGTCCAAGCCAGTAGGCTGAGAAATTGCCGGCCACAAATCCCGACAGGATACCGAGCGATGCTCCGCCTTCTCGCGCGGATGTGACAACTTCCTGAACGTGGGCAGATTTGGTTGAAGTGAAGACCTTCACCAACTCGGGAATGACCGCGCCCGCCAGGGTTCCGCAGGAGATGATCGAAGACAGCTTCCACCACAGCGTTCCGTCACCCAGAGTGGGGATCATGTAGTACGAGACGATGAAGGTGAGGATGATTGAGGTGATGGACGTGATCCATACCAGCGAGGTTAATGGCGTCTCAAAGTCCATTTCGTCGGCGTTGCCGTATTTCGCCTTCGCGATCAGGCCATTGATGAAGTACGCACCCGAACTGGAGACCAGCATGGCCACGCGCATCACAAAGATCCACACTAGCAGCTGCACTTGCGTCTCCGGCGTTTTGACCGCTAGCAGGATGAAGGTAATGAGGGCCACGCCGGTGACGCCGTAAGTTTCAAAGCCGTCGGCGCTGGGTCCAACCGAATCGCCCGCGTTGTCACCAGTGCAGTCTGCGATCACGCCCGGGTTGCGCGCATCGTCTTCTTTGATCTTGAAGACGATCTTCATCAGGTCGGCGCCAATGTCGGCGATCTTGGTGAAGATGCCGCCGGCAATACGCAGAGCCGCAGCGCCCAGGCTTTCGCCAATCGCGAAGCCGATAAAGCACGGGCCGGCATAATCGCGAGGGATGAACAACAGGATGAACAGCATGATCAAAAGCTCGACCGAGATGAGCAACATGCCGATGCTCATGCCCGCTTTAAGCGGAATCGCAAAGCACGGATATGGTTTGCCGCGCAATCCCGCGAACGCCGTCCGCGAGTTGGCAAAAGTGTTGACGCGAATGCCAAACCACGCCACGCCGTAGCTGCCCGCGATGCCCACGAGGCTGAATCCCAAAATGATGGGCAGCGTAACCCAGATCGGCTTGTTGGGCACCGGCGCCAGCCAGCCGAAATACAACGAAATGACGACCGCGATGAAAACCCATAGCAGAAGAATGAACTTGCCCTGCGTCACCAGGTAAGTCTTGCAGGTCTCATAAATCATCTCGGAGATTTCACGCATGCTGCGATGAACCGGCAGATTCTTCAACTGCACGTAGATCACAAGTCCGAACAACAGGCCGGCGACGCAGAACAGCAATCCGATCGACAGCAGGGTGTGCCCGTTCACGCCGAGAAAGCTCACGCTCGACAAATCGGGCAGCACCAGGTTGGCTTCGCCTCCGCCGGTGTGTTCCCCCTGCGCGAAAGCGAACGCGGGAAGCAGCAAGCCCAGCATTGCCGTCGTGACGGCAACAGTAATCCTCAATTGCCGCTTGAGAAGTTTGGTGACGCTTTGCCTGATGGCGGCTGAGATTTTCAGTATGACCGGCATAGCGATGCCGGAACCGATGCCCCGCCGCGAAAACAACACGAACATAATGAGCGAAAAAACGCTCATACCGAGAAAGAAGTACACGCTACCAACTGGAGTCACAACTCCTCCTGACATGATGTTTGAAGCCAAATGACGGACGACTTCGGATGACTGGGACCTGCAAGAAACCTGCAACTTTTCCACGGTGAGGCTATCATCCGTACCTGCCGCTGTCGAGTGACTGCTGTCACGAGAATCTGAGGGCTAATTCCCACGCGCGAAAGCGTTTCCCACCGTGGAACGGCCGACCGGACCCTTGACCGCTGGGGATTGGCTGGGAACGGCCCGGATTTACCGCGGAACAAGCAGAGCTCATGTTGAATTGATTTGTTACTCACGGTTCGATGCCGGGGACGCGCGTGCGAATGTATTCCGTGTAAAGTAGTTGCCTGAAGGAGATTGATGCCAATGTCCGGTTCAGCGCTGCTTACCCCTCGCCAGGCCGCGGAAAAGCTGGGAATGAGCTACCCCGCCCTCAAACACTGGATTCTGGCTGGCCGAATCAAGACTGTCAAGACCCCGGGAGGGCACCACCGCATCCCGGTGGAGGCGCTGGAGGAGTTTTTGCCGTCCGTCCAGGCTCACGCCGGGGCTGGACGGATCAGCGGACGCAACCAGTTGCTGGGCACGGTTGCCGAGGTCACAATCGAGGGCCTGCTGGCGAAGGTGGTGCTCACGGTCGGGGGACAGAGGGTCACGGCCATCATTACCGCCGACGCCGCCCGTGAACTGGCGCTCAAGCCGGGCGACGAGGCGCTGGCGCTGGTCAAAGCCACTGAAGTAATGATCGGCAAGCCGTAAAAGGCCGGGAGCGAGGGAGCAAGGGAGCAAGACGACTAAGGGCTGATAGGCAGCGATTGGCTGGCTGCCGGTAATCCCGCGCCACGAACTCCTAGCCCGAGGGATACTTTGTTCCCTCGTTCCCTTGTTCCTTGCTCCCTTGCTCCCTCGCTCCCCGCTCACCCGCTTAGCCGCTTGGCGTGAATCACGCGCTCAATCAGCCCGACCACAAAGCCGACCGGCAGCAGGCGCGAAGCCATTGCGCCGAGATGGCCGGTGAGGTTGGGAATGACGGTGAGCTTGCCGCGCTCCAGTCCCCGGATACCGAGACGCGACACTTCTTCAGCCGATTGGCGGTGGCGATCGGAGACGCGGCTGCGCGAGACCTCAAAAAACTCGCTCTCGGTGGGGCCCGGGCAGAGAGTGGTAACCACCACGCCGTGGCGCGCGACCTCTGCCGCAAGGCCCTGCGCGAAGAACCGGTCAAAGACCTTGGTGGCTGCGTAGGTATTGAGGTAAGGGATTGGCTGATAGCTGGCTGTGGATGCGACCACCAGCATCCATCCGCGGCGGCGCTCGACCATGAGGGGAACAAAAAGGCGCGAGAGGCGCACGACCGCTTCGCAGTTGACCCGCACCTGGCTCAGCTCCTGCTCAACGTTGCCGGAGACGAATGCGCCGAACTGGCCCAGGCCGGCATTGTTGATGAGGATATCGACGGTCAGACCCGCGCCCTCGGTAGCATCGTAAATCTGTTTGGGCGCAGCGGAGTCGTTGAGGTCGGCGGCCACGATGCGCGTTTCAGTGCCTGCGGCGTTGAATTCCGCGGCAAGTTGTTCAAGCCGGTCTCGGCGGCGGGCGGTGAGGATGAGCTTTGCGCCATGCTTGGCGAGCTCGCGCGCCAGCGCCACGCCGATACCCGCGCTCGCGCCGGTCACCAGCGCCCATCTGTCCTTGAACACACTTGCCTTGCTCATCTTGCTCCATCGAGCATTGCGGCTAACACCGCTAACGCCACTAACGCCGCTAACCCCGCTGCTTTCTTACTTCCTCAACAGCTTAAACGCATGGGTCCACTCGTTGCGCGTAAAGCCCGGAATGCACCATAGCTTGCAGAGCGGTTCGATGGCGCGGGCCGCTTCAACGCTGCCCATATCGGCCGTCTCCCAGCCGAATTCGTCCAGCAGCGCGGAGACCGTCTGTTTTGCGGGCGCACTGTTGCCGCAGATGAACATGGTGGGCCTGCCGCCCTCGAATTTGGGGTCGACCATGCGCAGGGCGCCCACGGAATTGAAGGCTTTGACGAAATCCGCATCGGGATACTCGGCCTGAAGCGTCTCCATCAGCGATTCGTTCTGGCCGGTGTAGAACTGCAGCACTCCATTCACCGGCGGCGCATCTGCGATGGGGTTGCAGGTATCGATAATGGTTTTGCCGTCGATGTTCTCCACTCCAGCTAATTCAAGCGCATTGAGCGCGGCGTTGCCCTTCACTGCCAGGATCAAAAGCTCTCCGAACGCCGCCGCGTCGGCAAAGCTTCCGGCTGTAACGCCTGCGTTTTTCGCTGCGAATTCGGCCAGTTTTTCTGGAGAACGCGAACCTGTCACGACATGATGACAATACTTTGCAAGCCCAGCCGCGAGAGTCTGGGCGACGATGCCTGAACCGAGCACACCAACCTTCATGGAAGCCCTCCTACCACGGATAGGATTCGCGCCGGGTGTGAATAGTTCACTTAAGTTCGTTTGAATTTTTCCCGCTTGCCTGTCTTTTTCGGCGCCGGTATGCGGGTTTTGGCGACGGACGCCGGTTTTTTCCCAGTCTTGGCATTCTTTTCCACACGCAGCCGCCAGGCTGTATGCAGCGCGCCCCGCAGCGAGTCTTCATCGGCCACGGCGAGCCGGATGTGGGTCATGCCCATGCGTCCCCAGCCGCCATGGATTGGCAGAAAGAGCTCAGGCCGTTCGGCAATGAACTCGGCCTGAAGCTCGGGAGTGATCATCAGGTTGCCGTAACCCTCTTTGACCGAGGCGAGCGTGGCAAAGATGCGCCCGCCGACGCGGAAATCCATAGCGCCCATATGCGAGCCTTCTTCTGCGCCTTCGAAACTGAGTGCGATGCGGCGAAAATCGGATGGTGTCATAGCAATTCAGCGGATTAGCCAGTAGCCAATAGCCAGTAGATCTTCACCGCAAGCAGGCCCCACCAATTCCGTGCCCCATCCTTTCGCCTCTCTTCTGGCGAAAGGGTGGGAAACCACCGAAACCAAAATGACAATTTCAAGCGTTCAAAGCCACAGGCTATTGGCTACTGGCTAATGCCCTAGAAGCCGACTTCTACCTCCTCTTCAAACTCCTCATTCAACCACTTCGTAAACGCGCCAAAATCTTCTTCGCGGCCGAGAAAATCGCGCACCAGTTCCCTTCCCGGTTTCGATCCGCCCTGCTCCAGCACCGTCTTGCGATAACGCGTGCCGGCATCGCAGCCCAGCGGATCGTCGGGGTCGAATTGCGCAAAAAAGTCGAGCGCGATGACCTTGTCGAACATGTAGGTGTAGTAGTTCGACGAGTAGCCTGTGAGATGGCCGAAGCTGGCATACATGCGATTGCCATCGAGCCAGGTCCAGGGCTGCATCTTCAGGTAAAGACTCTTCGCCGTCTCGTAGAGATCGAGTCCTGCGGGATCGTGATCATGCAGGTCGAGCGAGAGCGTCGTGTAGTAGAGCTGAGCCCTGATCCAGTCGGCGCGACCGAAGGAACCGGCCAGCTTCATCTTTTTTATCGTTTCGGAGGGCAGCGTCTCGCCCGTTTGATAATGCTTCGCAAAGGCCTGCAGCAGCTTTTCGTCACGGAAAAACTCCTCGAGCATCTGCGACGGCACCTCGATAAAATCGCCTTCTGTCGCAAACCCCGAAAGGCCAATCCACTCCGTGCGTCCGCCGAGAATGGCGTGCATCAGGTGGCCGAACTCGTGGAAGAACGTAACCACGTCGGAGTATTGCAGCAGGCCAGGATCGTTTTCATCGCCCAGGGGGAAGTTGCAGATGAGGCCGGCCTCGGGCAGCGCGCCGCCACGCACGCCGGCGACGAGGGGCGCAGCGGAGAACCACTTGCTCTTGCCGTCGCGCGGATGCATGTCGAGATAGAAACGGCCCACATTCGCGCCATCTTCAATCACATCGAAGACCGAGACGGATGGGTCCCACGCAGTGGCCGTTGACGGCTGAAATTCAACCTTGAAAAGCTGCGCCGCCGTCGAAAGCACGCCTGCCTCGACCTGCGCGTACGGGAAGTAAGGCCGCACAGATTGCGAGTCGAAGTCAAAGGCCGAGCGGCGGAACTGCTCGTACCAGTAGCCGCGGCTGGTCACGTCAATTTCTTTGATATCGTGCTGACGTTCGCGAACGAAGTCAAGCACCTGGTTGTGCTCGTTGACAGCCCCATCGCGGCTGGCCTCGTCGAGTTTCGCCAAAAAGGTGCGAACATTGGCAGCCGAGCCCATCATCTGATCGGCGGTAGCCAGATCGGCCCAGCTGCGGAAGCCGAGAACTGTTGCAATCTCCTGCCGCGTGGCCAGCAGGTCGAGAAGGATCTGGTGGTTTTGCGGGTAGGCGCGGGTGTTGTAGGCCAGGAACATGCGCTCGCGAAGAGCCGCGTTCGATGCAAAGGTCATCACCGGCTGCATGTCGGGCGGGTCGGTCGAGAGCATCACGTTTCCGCCTGCGTCAGCCGGGTGCCGGGCGACAAAGTCCTCGGGCAGCCCTGCAAGCTCATCGGGGCTGGCCGTGATGGTCTTGCCGCCCTCCTGAATGTTGCGGCTGAATTCGAGCGAGTGCATGGTGGCTTTGTCCTGCAGGGCCTGCAGGCGGTCGCGGGTCACCTTATCTTTGTCCACGCCGGAGAGCCGGTAGCCGAGCAGGGTGCGCTCGACGTAGTGCTTTGTGGCGGGAGAGGCGCCTTCAAGGCTGATGGCGGCCAGCGCGTCGTAGACCTCGCGGTTGAGGCTCAAAGCTGCTCCAGCCATCGCCACGCGCTGGGACTCCATCTGGGCCTGGTCGCGCACGGCCTTGTCGGCAGCCACGGAGTTGAGCACGCCGGCCTGGGCTCCGGCCAGGGTCAACTCCCCGATGGCTTTGTCATAGAGAGTCAATGAGTTAGCGGGAGTTCGCGGGCCTTCGACGGCCAGCAGCGCAGCCAACGCCGCCTCATGAGCCGCCAGGCGCTCGCCCACCCAGGCTTCCAGCGCCTCGGCCGAAGCTGCTCCACCCGCATCCCATGTGTGAATCTCTCTGTTTCCAGTCAAATTTGCAGTCTCAACGGCCATTTCAGATTGAACCCTCCACGTTCTAGGTTGCCACAGCGAAGCGGGTCGCGACGCCCGTGATTCGTGAGTCGTGATTCGTGACTCGAAGCCTGTCGCCGTGGCCGGCTCGCCCCAGACCGGCAGCTTCTCGGCTGCCGGTTGAGAAACATGTGCGATTTGAAGAGAAACACACGGTATTCGGAATGTTGGTAAGCCGATTGAATGCCGGTGTTTACGGCGAAACCTCGTGAACATGCAAAAACGCGCAATTTGAGCAAAATAGCCCACTCTTGCACCTGTTTTGGTGCAAAATAGCGGGCTCATTGAAATAAATGTAACAGCACTTTTGTTACATTCTGTGCGGTCATCCACTTTGTTTGCCTATATTTGGCATCGACGATACCCTATTTACCTTTGAGTCACCCCGGGGGTGGGGGGGGTATGCTTTTTGATTTTGAGCGCTCTGTTTTCAGCTTGCGGCATGCGGCAAAATCCGGTGAGATGCAGGCAAAGCTGGCTGAGGTTTGCATATTCCAATTGTGCGCGCGTCGCGCGTAATTGAATGCAAAAGGCAAGCGAGAAAAGAGCGGGACCTGTAACCGAATCACTGCGATGAGGGAGGTTTTTTGCTGGTATTATTGGCTCGAGTCAGTTCGAGTCCCAGGAAGAAACCAGACGGGATTTGCCGAAGGCTGGCCCTGGTGGCAGGTTCCCTCGTTCCCTTGCTTCCTTGTTTCCTCGCTCCCACGTTCCCTCAGTCCCTGTTCCCTGCTCCCTATTCCCTGTTTTTGTTGCATATGGCATCAAAGCCCTTTAAGATGCGTCAATTGACGCGTAATGCCTATCCTTACCCCACCCCCGGCGGAACATGCAGCGGCCCTTCAGGCCGTGCTGCCGCGGCTGCGCCTGCCCCGGCTGTGCGTGGCGGTGCAGGGGGCCACTCCGGCTGAGCTGTTGGCCTGCGCCGAAGGGGTGCTCAAGGACGCGCGCTTTTTGGAGTTCCGGCTCGATTTGCTGACCAAGCCGGCTGCCGGCATTGGGCCGCTCAAAGAATTTTTGACCCGTCATCGCGACGTGCAGGCCATCGCCACCTGCCGCCGCACGCCGAATGGTGGCCACTTCTCAGGGTCCTTGCCAGCAGAATTGGAGATTCTGCAAAAGGCGGCCGAGGCTGGGTGCCAGATCGTCGATCTCGAAGTGGAGTCGGCCGAGCACGCGGGCAAAGCGCAGCTGGGGCGGTTCCGGGCGGCTCTGCGGACGGCGAGCGCCGCGCTGCTGGTGAGTTTCCACGACTTTAGCCGGACCAAGGGGCTGAACGAGGCTGCCGAGCGCATTCGGGCCTTTGAGCCCGACTACGTGAAGGTGGTTTCGACGGCGCGAACGCTGGCCGACAACCTGACCGTTCTGCGCATGATCGAGGACCAGAGCTTGAATGCGCAGGTGGTGGGAATCGCCATGGGCGAGGAAGGCCTGGTGAGCCGGGTGCTGGGGCCTCGTGAAGGGGCGGCGTTCACCTTTGCCTCGGCCGCCGAAGGAGCTGAGACCGCGCCGGGACAGGCCAGCGCGCGCACCCTCATCGATCTCTTTCACGTTGAGCAGCTCGACCAGGCGACGCGCATCTTCGGCGTGGCCGGCAATCCAATCTCGCACTCGCTTTCACCGCTCATGCACTCCACGGCTTTCAAGCGCGAAAACGTGAACGCCATCATGCTGCCGCTGAAGGTCAAGTCGTTAACCGACCTGCTCACGCTCACCGCCGAACTGCCTTTGAGCGGCGTTGCCGTAACCATGCCGCTGAAGCAGGAGGTGTTGCCGCATCTGGCTAATATGGATCCGCTGACGGCGCGCATTGGCGCATGCAACACGCTGCGCACCGGCGCAGACGGCAAACTCTACGGATTCAACACCGACGTGGCCGGCGTAATCCGCCCGCTTGAAAAACGAATGAGAATCAAGGGCTCGCGCATCCTGGTGCTGGGCGCAGGCGGGGCGGCGCGAGCGGCAGTGTTCGGGCTCGTGGATCAGGGCGCCGAGGTCTTTGTCAGCAACCGCACGCATGAGACGGCCGTGGCACTGGCGCGCAAAGCGCACGCCAAGTCGCTTAAGCACGAAGTGCTGGCGAAGAATCGCTTCGACGCCATCATCAACACCACGCCGTGCGGAATGGCGGGCGTTAAACAAGCCATGCCGATCAAGGAAAACGAGTTGAACGCCCAGCTCGTCTTCGACATGGTGTACAACCCGCTCGACACGCCCCTGCTCAAGCTGGCCCACTTGCGCGGACTCACAGTGATCAGCGGCATCGAGATGTTTGTGCAGCAGGGTGCGCGCCAGTTCGAGATCTGGACCGGCAAGCCTGCGCCGGAGATGGAAATGCTGCGCGTGGTTGAGCTGGCGCTGCGCAAGCGGGCGTAAGCGCCGCCCGGCCGTCAATAAATCGATTCAGCAAATATTTACATCACCTTTTAATCAACCTCTACCCTAATTCGCTTGACTTCGCGCGCGAATGTCAACAGGATTGAGGTATCGATATCTTTCAGGAAAAATGCCTCAGGAAAATGCTCCAGGGTTTCGCATCAGTGTCCTTTGAGGATTGAGAGATCAGGGTAATCGGTTCGCGGCATCGCTTGCCGCTGTCACTTTCTTTCGATGGGCCCTGCAACGTGTTCGCTTCCCGCTGACAATTTCGATTTCAGGGAGAGGTGTGCCATGGTAGTTCAAATCAAGCGCAGTGGCCGGAGTGTCACAGGCCTGCATATTGGTTCGAGCAATGTGCGGCGATATTTTCCTAAAGGGCGGCAGAGCGTCGATCTCGAGCTTGGCCACTTGCTCATCCGCTGCAAGCTCCAGCCGGATTTCTGGAACAATGAACCGCAGATTCAAGACCCGCGCTTGAGCGCATGGCTCGAGGCCAAGGAGCCGGAAGGCAAAACGCGGCGCATGCACATGACGCTGGTTCCGGTCGCAGGCGAGTCGTTCCGTCTTGAGTTCACCGATGCGCAAGCTGCCGGCGCGCCAATTCCGCTGCACGCTGCCTGAAGCGGACGAATCGCTCCGCGTCAGCCGCGCGTCTTCTTACCGTGCTTCTTCTGCGCCTTGTCTTTCTTCGCTGCCTGATTCTTGTCGTGAACAACCTGAATCGGCGCCATATCGGGCCCGATGCGTTTAACTTGGGTGTCGATCATTTCAAAATCAATCGTTCGCGGCGATGCCGGCCGCGTTACGCCGGTTGCAGCATCGGTCACCACGTTGGGCCCGCTGCTTAACTCAAAGCTGAAGGCCGGCACCGGGCCGCGCGGAGTCTGGGCCGTAAATACTTTCACCGGCAGGAATCCATTGATGGGATGCAGCCTGAAGGCCGTTTCATAGCGGTGGTGGTTCTTGCTCCAGGTAAAAACACGAATCTGGTCAAAGTCGAAGGGCAGGCCGGCCTTGTCGGGCGCAAGCGCAGTTACGTACTCGGGCACCTGGTGATCGGGGGTGTCGGCTTCTGGATCGTCGACCTTGGTGAGCACATAGGCGCCAATAAAGCGCATGCCCTCGCCATACTGGCCTACCGAATCTGGAACGTCCACGTTGAGCTGATTGCCGTAAAGCCAGCCAACATGCCCCTCCGGATCGCGGGCCAGCCACCAGTCTTCCATGGGAGGTGGCGGAGGCGGCTCATTTGCAGCTGCGCCGGACGCGGGCTTTTGCGACTCGGCAAGACGAGCCAGCGGCGCAAAGCCGGGCGACTGCGCTTTCTTGATCGACGCTCGCTCCAGCAGCTGAACTCTCGTGTTGCCGGGAATCAGGTAGAAGTGGTCGGTTTCCTTGCCCGGCTGCAAATGCATGTAAAGCTCGTTGTTCAGGGTTGCCGTGGCCGCGACCGTGGAATCTTTGTGCTGAGCGGCCAGCTGCTTAAAGCCGTCGTAGACCTTTTCATCGATGACGGCGTGATCCTGAATCCAGCCAATCTCGCCTTTTTGGGTTTTGACCCTGTAGAAGCGGCGGCCGTGCTCGATCACCTCGAGCGTGTCCCCGTTTTTTACCTCAACCACGATGTTCGAAACAGCCGCAACCCGATCGTGAAGATACATTTGCGGCGCGGAGACGTAGACCATCTCTTTTTTCGGCGGATGGAAACGGTTGCAGCCGCAGAGAGTTACCAGCAGCGCAGCCAGAATGCACAAAACAGCTGTAGATATGAGCGGTAGCCGGAATGGGCGAAGGACGATGGAGGAAGTTTTTGACACGGCCAGTTGCGGACATTACGAGCATAGCACCTTGCGAACCGGCCGAAAGATCTAAGTCGCGATCAGGGAGCTTGAGCGGCAACAGCCACAGCCCCGGTACCGCTGACCGAGATATTGGTGGTGTCGAGTTGGCCAAGAGTCGTCGTGTCGAAGATGAAAGCCGAGAGGGCGGGGCTGCCGCCCGAAGAGACGGTGAACACAAAGTTATTTTGGCTATCTTCGGCCATGCCGGCCGGTGTAATGCCGGTGGCAACGGTGTTGATGGCTGAGAGCGAGTAAGTGGTGCTCGATCCCGTTCCCGAAGAAGTGATGTTGAAGCCCTGGATAAGCCCGTCGCTGGTGCCGTTGCCGCTGGCCACGTAGATATAGTCGCCGGACGCGTCAGGCAGAATGGCCGCGGGCGCAAGAGCGCTTGCGCCGCCGGCGGAATAGGGCGACCCGGAGATTTCTGTGACCGAACCGCTGCCCAATGTGCTGTAGTCGAATGCCCGCAAACCGCCGTAGCCCGACGATGCGTCAGTTTCGCCAACGTAGAAGAGGCGCGGTGTGGTGGCGCCGGTTGGAACAGGATCGACGGCCACCGAAAGCGCCGACGCGCCCGAGGTCTTGGTTGGAATGATGAGCCCGCTGCTGGTGATTGGGTTGGTGCTTCCGGAGCTGAAGGGCAGAAACCACGTACCATCCTCCCCCAGGGCAACGAAAATATACCCATCGTCGCCACCGATGGCCATCTTTTCCACCGAGGCAGTGGCATTGCTTACGGTCTGCTGATATTGGGTACCGGTGGTGAGCAGGCCGGTCGACGTGTCGATTTGATAGGCGTTAAGGTAGACGGCTCCGCTGAGAGCATCCTCAGCGTCCACCAGCCACTTACCTGTCGTATCTACGGTGATCGCCTGAGCCAGGTCGGTGGGGATAATGGCTTGGCCGTTGTTGCCGACGGTGAGCGCACCCGTTGAACTGATGGTGTAGATGTAGACCCCGGCCCCGGCAGTGGCCACGTAGAGATACCCGCTGCCCGGTGCGATCGCAATGGCAGTGGGCGCGGATGCAAGCGTGTAATTTCCGATGGTGTTCAGGCTGCCCGTAGTTATGCTGTACGCGATGATTTCATTTGGGGCCTGGTTGAGGAGGTAAAAGACGCCGCTCGAAAGCGTGGTGCTGGTGGTGCCGCTGCCACCGGAACCGCCCGGAGCCTGCCAGAAATCGCCGCAACCATCCATAAAAGGCGCCACAACCAGTAAAAGAGCCGGCAGGACCCGCGCCAACCTTGCCACCTTCATCGTCACACCTCTGAATGCGCCGCCTGAAGGGCGCCAGTAGCTACGGCAATAGAGATTGATAGTGCGTTAAGACCTGAATCCAGAATAGTGCAGCCAGCATTAAGTTAGACGCAACGCGCCAGTTCGACGCTCAAAGCGGCGGCTGATGTAGCGCCGGTTGTAGCGCCGGTCTCCTGACCGGCTGTGTTGAGGGTCTCCGGACCCTCAGCCCACCAACACCCACAGCCCGCTTCACTGAAATTAACCCGCCGACGACGATCTAGCCGACGTCAAACTGGCCTGGCCTCCCTCGCCTGCCACACAATCCGCGCCGCGGTCAGGTCTTCAATGGCCATCCCCAATGATTTGAACACGATGCGCTTGCCGGCCGGGACCTGCGCCGAGCCCGAGAGCACCTGGCCAATCTCGGCGTAAATCTGAGCGCCGGAAAGGCGAACCTCGGCCGACTCGTTTTCCGATCCCTGGCGGGACTCGGCCACGATGGTGCTTGAGAGCATGGTTTCGTCATCAAGCTCGCGCATGTGAGGGCCCACAGCCCCAACAGCCAGCACAACCGCGTCGCGCTTCAGCCATCGGCCCTCGATAATCGGCGTGGGCGACGAGGTAACAGCGAGCACCACGTCGGCTGCGGCGGCTTCTTCGATGGGAGCGATCGCCGCACCCGTTTCCGCGGCAAATGCCTCCGCGTTGGCTGCGGTGCGGCTAAAGACGCGAACGTCGCTCAGACCGGGCCGCACCCTCCGCATCGCCTCAAGATGGGAGCGTGCCTGCACGCCGCTGCCAATGATTCCAAGGCTGCGGGCCTGGGCCGGCGCCAGTGCGTCAAGGGCAACCGCGCTCACCGCGGCGGTACGCATTTCGGTAATCAGGCGGCCATCCATCACGGCCAGCGGTTCTCCGGTGGCGCGGCTCAGCAGCTCAATCACCGCCATATGCGTTGGAATGCCGAGTTCCGCATTGCCCGGAAAGAAGGTGACAGTCTTGACGGCCATCACATCGCCGGCAATTACGGGCATCACCCCAAGGCCTCCGCTCCTGCCCCCGTCCGTGTCGCCGTCAAACAGCAACGTGCGCAGCGGCTGTTTAACCCTGCCGGCCGAGTAGTCGATCAGCGCCTGGCGAATGGCGGGAATGAGCGCTTCATAAGTGAGGGCGGCGCGAACTTCGTGCTCGGGGATGTACATGGGTGAATGGTAGTGGAGTCAGCGGAGTTAGCGGAGCTAGACGCGCGACGCTCCCTCAATTCGGCTTGATGCCCGAACCCGGCTTGCGCCTGAAGCGCTCGTCCACCGGCTGGCGGCCACCGAAGCCTGACTCCATTGTGTGCCAGTGCTCGATTGCGGTCTCGCCCATCTTCCAGCAAAGCAGCACTACTTCCTCATCGAGCCTGAAGGGGAAATCGAGCAGGCCCGAGTCAAGGTCCTTGACCTGGACTCCAATGGCGTCGATCTCGGCGATGCTCTCTTTGACCTTGGTCAGGTGCAACTCGAGATCGGCGCGCTGCTGGGCCACGCTGGCCGGGTTCACGCGCATTCCGCCGGAGAGATAGATGCGCTGCGCGAGGCTCGAGAGTTGCGTCTCCGCCTGCTCGGCAGAGTGCTTGCCCTCAATAGCGCGCTTGAGCAGAGATTCAAGCACCGGCAGCAATGATTGCGCTTCGTCGAGAGTGAAAGTCCTCATGGAGTGGCCTGCTTATAGGATACGAGAAATGGATAGAACAGGGAACAGGGGTCAGAGATCAGGGATCAGGGATCAGGGATCAGCTTCCAGCTACTGGCTACTGGCCATTGGCTATTGGCTGGTCCTGAGAGAATTGTTGAGCTACAGCAGTCGCTGAGCCCCGAGGTACGCGCATGAGCGAACTTGCAGAGATTCTGGTCGGCGACGGCTACGCCACTCCTCCCAAACGCATTCTCGACGGGCTAGTAAGCTCTGAGACCGGCGATGCCTTGACGCATCAAAAACCGGCCGGTGCGCCGCACTCCATTTATGAGGAACTGTGGCACGTGGTCTTCTGGCAGCGGATAACGCTGGAGTGGATCATCGGCATCGAGACTCCATATCCGAAAAGCTCGCTGGATGGTTTTCCGACGGTGCTGGATTTGGAAAAAGAACCATTCGGCGCACTCTGCGAACGGTACTTCGACGGCCTCACAGCAGCCGTAGAAGCCGCGACCGACACTTCGCGGCACGATCGTGAGATTCGCTGCCCGTCGCGGCCGGGCCAGCCGATGCGGGCGATGACCGTGCTGGAGCAACTGCAGAACCTGGCCGCGCATAATGCCTACCACCTGGGCCGCATTGTTTTGCTGCGGCAGTTGCTGGGGGTGTGGCCGCCACCCTCGGGCGGAGATAGCTGGTAGGGTCGCTTGGATTCGATCCCGAAAGCCGTTTGTGACCCCTCTCCGCGGGCAGTTATCATTGAGCTTCATGCCAATTCCACCAACAATTCAGATCGCCAGCTTTGGAATGTCGGATTCGATCTTTCTGATGCTGCTGGCCCTTGTGGTGTTTGGGCCGCGTCGGCTGCCGCAGATCGGCCGCCAGATCGGCAAACTGATGTACGAGTTCCGCAAGGCCTCAAACGATTTCAAGTTCCAGATGGAAGAGGAACTGCGCAACTCAGAGGAAGCCGACCGGCGCAAGAAAGAAGAAGCGGAGCGGCAAAAGCTGCTGGCCGCGGGCCAGACTCCGGCGCCTCCGCAGTCGTTTACCGGCGGATACATGAATGCTACGGCCGAAGAATCCAAAGAAACGCCGGGAGAGAGTGCAGGGCTTCGCATTCAGCCTCCGTCGACTGGAGAGCAGATTCCGTCGGCGCCGCCGACGCGGATGGTTCAGGAACCAGCAGCCGCGACTGAGTCCGAGTCAGCCGCTGAGCCCCCCACAGCACCCGAAGCCGAACAGACCGCATACGAAGCTGAACTGAAAGCCGTCAACGAAGCCGCCGCGCAGCCGACAGGCGCGCCCGGGGAACAGGAAAGCCACCATGGTTGACCCCGGCGACGCAATCGACAAGGCGCGAAAAGCAATGAGCGACCGCGCGGACCTCCCGGGCATGAGCCTGATGGAGCACCTCGAGGAGCTGCGCAAGCGCATTATTCACTCGGCCCTTTATCTGATTGCAGGGTTCATTGTGGCGTATTACTTCCACGAGAGGCTTTACGGCTTGGTGCAGAAGCCGCTCAGCGATCTGCACATCAAGCTCAATTACACGCACCCCATGGATCCGCTGAACCTGTATTTACAGGTATCGCTGATCGGCGGCGCAATTCTGGCTTCGCCCTTCATTCTTTACCAGGTGTGGCTGTTTATTGCGCCGGGGCTCTACCAGAAAGAAAAACGGTTCGTAATTCCGTTCATGGCGGCGACGGTGGGGTTGTTTCTTATCGGGGCAGGCTTTGGATATTTCTTTGTGCTGCCCGGCGCGCTGAAGATTCTGATTGTCGGGTTCGGGAAAAACTTCAATCCGGTGGTCACCATCGAGGAGTATACGGGGTTCTTTCTCTCGATCATTCTCGGCCTGGGCATCAGCTTTGAGCTGCCGATTCTCATCTTCTTTCTGGCCTTGTTCGGTATCGTAAGCCCGCGATTTCTTTGGAAGAACATCCGCTATGCCATTCTGGCCGTCTTTCTGGTGGCGGCCATCATCTGCCCCAGCCCCGACGTTTGGACGGTCTGCATCTACGCGGTCCCGATGATGGCGCTTTACCTGGTGGGGATTGCGGTGGCGTGGTGGGTGCATCCTTCGCGCAAAAGGAAAAAGGAGGCGGCGCAGGCGTGAGATTTGCTTCGAAGAAACGGGTGCCCCACCCTCGCGGCGTTTTTGTTCTTGCCGCTAGGGTCGGAGCGGGCTCACCTCGACAGTGGGTGCCCCATGTCCCTCGCATTTGGGGACATGGGAAGGACTTTGTCGCGGCCGCCCTGTTTTCCCTGCTGTTGTTGTTCGTGCCGGTTTCCGCACAAGCCCAGCATTTCGACGGCGCCAAGGCTTACGAATACGCACGCGAGTTTGCAGCCATCGGTCCGCGCTGGCCGACCGGCCCGGGACACGTGAAGGCCGAGGAGTTTTTGCGCGCGCACTTTCTGCATGACCAGCGCGAAGAAGACACCTTTACCGCCGACACGCCCATTGGCCCGGTGCCGTTGCGCAACTTTATCATTCGCTACCCGGGAACCAAGCCGGGCGTGATTGTGCTGGGCACGCATTACGAGACCAACTACCCGCTGCGCAACATCAACTTTGTGGGCGCCAACGACGGCGCATCGACCACCGGATTGCTGATGACCATTGCCGACCGACTGCGCGCCGAAACGGTGAACGGCAAAAAGCTCGATGGATACTCGGTGTGGCTTGTCTTCTTCGACGGCGAAGAAGCGATCCAGGAGTGGTCGGCAACTGACTCGACTTATGGCAGCCGGCACCTGGCCGCAAAATGGGGCCGCGACGGAACGCTCGGCCAGATCAAGGCATTTATCCTCGCCGATATGATTGGCGACAAGGACCTCGACATCCAGAGAGAGACGAATTCAACCGGGTGGCTGGTTTCGCTGGTGGCGCAGGCGGCAAAGAAATTCGGCGACCAGCGCTACTTTTTCCAGCAAGACATGGCGGTTGAAGACGATCACCTGCCCTTTGTCGAGCGCGGAGTGCCGTCAATCGACGTAATCGATTTGGACTACGGCCCCAACAACAGCTATCACCACACGGCGCAGGACACCATGGACAAAATCAGCGCGCACAGTTTGACGATTGACGGCGACGTGTTCATGGAGACGATTAAGCTGATCGATCAGCGGTGAAAAGACAGGGGCCAGGGACTGAGGGACTAAGTAACTGAGGTACTAAGGGTCTTGTATCAGGGTACGGCTTTAGTGGTGCCAATAAGGCCCGTAAAAAGAACTCGGGGCTTTAGCCCCTGCGTGATTCTTGGGAGAGCAAGCATTGTCACAAGCGGAGATCGGCATTATCGGCGGCAGCGGGCTTTACTCGATGCCCGGATTTACCAATGTGCATGAAGAACGCGTGGAAACGCCCTTCGGCGAACCATCTGATGCTTTTGTGCTGGGCGAACTG
>Ga0182016_10002076_pt1 | contig 23860 bp, 19 predicted proteins | sample 712S2MmetaG_FD_120491 | JGI IMG/M metagenome (GOLD analysis project Ga0182016, IMG submission 120491) | Permafrost microbial communities from Stordalen Mire, Sweden - 712S2M metaG | ecosystem: Environmental > Terrestrial > Soil > Wetlands > Permafrost | place: Sweden: Stordalen | collected... | reverse complement strand
TTTGGATGCGCTGTTGCTGACGCCATTGGAGGAAGCGCGCGTAAGTGGTGGGCCAGCGGAGATCGATGCCGAGGCGTTCTTTGATTTGGGCGATGGCCTGGACGCGGGTCATGACGGAGTCCAGGTTGCAGGCCCAGTCAATTTCTTCCTTGGAGCGGGATTTGAGCTGGGCCAGGGGAGGAGGTTTGGCGGATGCCGCGGGCGACTCGGCTAAGGCTTTGGCGGTCGTGTTTGCGACGTGGGTTTGGGTGGCGGCAGGCTGTTCGGTCCTGGCAAAATCGGTTTCTACTATATTCAACATGCGGCGATGATACCGCGTCCGGCGTCAAACTAAAAACCTACGGAAGGAATTTTGGACGAAATTATAACCAATTGCCGTTCCTTGCGTCGGCGCCCGCACGCAAACAGCGCCTGAGGCCACTGGAAATGTTGAACGTTAAAGCACGGCTGCAATTTCGAGCTGGATCTCGCAACGATTGCTCATGGACACACCGGGCTCCTGGCCAACCGCGCGCTTTGCGGAAACATTAAACAAAAATAGGCGATTATGTGGGGCTCACCCTGCCGCAAAATGTTGAATGTTCAGATGTGACCCCAAAACGCCAAAACGCAACGGCTGCTCATGGACACACCGGGCTCCTGGCCAACCGCGCGCTTTGCGGGAACATTAAACAAAAATAGGCGATTGTGTGGGACTCACACCGCCGCCAAATGTTGAATGTTTAGATGTGACCCCAAAACCCATGACCCCAAAACCTGTGCCCGCAGCACAGGGGGGAAGTCAAGAGGGCGGATGGCGGTGCAACCAATAAAATGGGCGTGACCCCAAAACCCATGACCCCAAAACCTGTGCCCGCAGCACAGGGGGGAAGTCAAGAGGGCGGATGGCGGTGCAACCAATAAAATGGGCGGCGATGCAGATGCATGACGGCTATGATATGCAGCGTATCCGGGCGCACGCTGTAAACGATGGCGTAGGGAAAACGGTGAAAGTTGAGTTTGCGATTGTCGCCGCGGATCTTGCGCCAGTGTTCCGGATCGCTCAGGATCCGACCAAGCGTGGATTGATATTCCGTAAGGAAATCGCTGCCCAAGCCAGACTGGCGCTGCTCATACCAGAGCGCGGCGGCTTCCAATTCCCGCGGGACCTCAGGATGTCGGGCGACGCGCCGCATTCAGTTTGGCGCGGATGTTTTGGATGACTTCTTCCTCTGGACGGGTGTCCACCCGGCCCTGCGCCATCTCACGGGAGCGCCGATCAATAATTTCGTGCCACTGTGTTTCCGAGTCCGCGTCCACGGTATGGTCAAGGCTGGCGATGAGTTGATGGGCAAGGAACGCCCGGTCCTGTTCCGGTAGGGCCAACACTTCGGCCACTTTGTCAGCAGCAATGCTCATCGGCCAGAATATCGGCGTTTTCCGGCTTGCAGGCAAGTTCTTTGCGTTCTTGGGGGCGGGAGATGTGAGAAAAGGGCCGACACGATTCTCTTACAGTCAGGCGCGTCCCGCTGGGACGCCCGGACGCCTCGGCGAGGCGTCCCGACCAACATTACAATTGACTCAAAAGATCAGCGGCCAGGGCGTGGTTGGGGTCGCGCCGCAGGACTGTTTGCAGGAGGGATTTGGCTTTGTTTTTTTCCCCGAGGCCAAGATGCGCTTGGGCTTGCAAGAACAACGCGGTGGTTTGCTGGCGGGCCTGCAAATCGTCCTCGAAGAGCAGCATGGAGGGCAGGGAGGTGGCAAAGTAATCAATCTTGGCGGGCGTTTTGAACAACTTGCGGGAAAAGGCCAGCAATTGGCGGAAGAGTTGGCGGGCTTGACGCGGCTTTCCGAGCTTTTGCCAGGCCAAGGCGGAGTAATAAGTCATTTCACTAAAGGCGCGGACGCTCATTTGCTGGAAATCACCCTTAAAAGTGGCGGCGGCGGTCCAGGCTTGGCGCGCGGCGACCTTGTCGCCTGCTTCGGCCAGCGCGCAGCTCAGCCAAAAGTGGACGTCGCTTTGGTTAGCCAGCAAATGGCGGGCTTCGCTGAGGTTCGTCGGCGCAGCGAGAGCAAGATCGAAATGGGCGAGCGCACCCGCAAAATCTCGTGCTGCCAATGCCGCCCGGCCGAGAGCAAGGTGCGCGCGGATGTGCTGACCGAGCGGACCGCCTTCGCCACCTTCCCACGGCTGGAAGCGACGACTTGCGAGGAGTGCCGCCGCCTTGTGCGGTTGGCCGGTTTGATTGTGGAGCGCGGCTAATTCCACGCTTAAATCATCGCGCTGTTGTGTCAAGTCGAGGTGTCGCTCCAGTTGGCGCAAACGCTTCGCCGGGCTTTCGCCGAGACGTTTCCAGAGTTGGTCGCGCTCATAGAGCAGCCGGGCGTCGGACGGATTGGCGCGAAAAGCTTTTTCATAAGCCGCGCGCGCCTTTTGCGGCTGGCGGCGAATGTTGAAGTAGCCGATACCCAGGTTGCGCCAGACAATGGAGAAGCCAGGATCAAGCTTGGCGGAGCGTTGCCAAAGGCGGATGGCTTCCGCATGCCGGCGGCGGTCGTAGAGCAGGTTGCCCAGGTAATAGGGTGCGCGGGCGTCCAGGGGATTGGCGCGCATGGCGGAGTCAAGAATTGTAATGTCTTCCAAACGCGCCGGAAAACAATAATCCGGGGGAAGGGCGGCGGCGCGGGCGTACTCTTGTTGGGCCGCTTCCCGGTTGCCGGACTTTTCCTGGAGCCAGGCGAGCGTGTAGTGCAGCATGGGGAGCGCGCCCCAGCTTTGGTTAGGCAGGTCGCGGGCGCGGGGTTTGACGTTTGTCAATGCTGCGATGGCGGCTGAGAAAAAACCCGCGCGGGAGAAGTCATGAGCCAAATCAAGGCGGGTCTGCGCGTCGCAACGAGGCTGTTCCCCCTGAAGGTGGCGGGCCCACCAATCCAACGGGTCAAGCGCCAGGGTTTCGCGCAAAAGAGCATCGGCTTGCGCGCGGGCGGCAGGTTCCACCGAGGCGAGTTCTCGCAAGATCAGCACTTTCAAGTTGCGCGCGCGCGAATGGTCGAGGTTGCAGCGCAAAGCAATATTGAGATGATCCAGCGCGGTCCCCCAAGCAGCGCGGCGGCAATCCAGTTCCGCCAGGGCGTAATAGCTCGCGCCGGCCCAGGCCTGGTTCCAGGTTGCTTTATAAAGGGCGGCGTAAGCCTCGTCTTCGCGGCCCAAGAACGTCAAACATAATCCCAAGTTGTAATAGGCTTCACCGTCGTAGGGATTGGCATTGCGGTGAGTGAGGCGGGCGATGGCCTGGCGGAAATGTTTTTCCGCTTGGGTGAATTCGCCGCGGCGCAGATGCCAGCGGCCCAGGGCGTTGTTGCAGCGGCTGTCGAACGCATCCCGTCGCAATGCTTCGCGCCAATACTCAGTGGGAGAGCGCGTGGCATGGCGGTATTGCTCCAGGTGCAGACCGGTGACGTACAATTCATCAGCGCTGGGGATTTCTGGCGGAGGAGGCGGTTCGCTGGCGGGCGGGGGTACCGGGCGATCGACGCGAGGTTTGGGTTGGTAAGAGATTAATTGCCGGCCCCTCCGATCCTTGACGGTGACGCACAAATCCGCCAGGGCCATGATTTTTGGCAATGCGAGCGTTTCGGTCAACGGATCGGCCGGCGAAAGATCGCGCTGCCAGCGCCTGAGCGGCCGGCCTTGAGCGGAGATGGTAACAATGGCTCGCGGTTCGGGGCGTGTGACCGCGACGCCCAGCCGCAATTGGCCATCGCTTTCCTGCAAACTGATGGCGGCGGCCAGATTGGCTTTTTGCGGAGGGCCGATTTTCTGAATGGGATACCAGTATTGACTCCAGGAGCGGGTTTCGCCCGGTTGCAAAAAACTGAAGTCCGGCTGATTGTCGGTATAGACACCCGCCATGATTTCAATGTAGGGAGAGAAGACGCCGCGCTCATCGGGGTCAGTCAAATTGCGGTCCCAGGCGTAGCCAAAAGCGTGGTTGCCCCAAGTCCATTGTTTCTTGCCTGGAGAGATATGATGGTTGGCGTAATGGACAATCCCCGCCTGGGCAAAGTAATCGTAACCGCCAAAGAAGTCGTCTTGACTCTCCATGCACATGTAGGAAGTGGGCACGGGGATGTTGGCGTAAAAGGAGAGGTCATTTGGGGCGTAGCCAGGTAGCGTGGAATTGGCCCGTTCGCGAGCGGGGGCGGGCAGGCAATGGGGCGGCACGAATTGGCTGGGGATTTCCGCTTTGGGGACGCCGCGCTGGGCCCGGTCGCGGTAGTTAACGCCGTAGTATCGGCCCTGGCAAAGCGGATATTCACTCATCGAACGCCGCGCGTGATCGGCGATGTAATAAACATCCGGCGGAAAAAAACTTTGATACCCCTCATGCACGCGGGTGGCGACATTGGCCCACCACAGGAAGGTTTGGACGAAGGGGGTGCGATTGTTCAGGCGGACCTTTAATTCCAGATAAGCGCGTCTCGGGTGCAGGCAAACGCCGTGCATGCCTTTCATGCGGCACAAGGGATCGTGATCGCCGCACCAAATGGTTTTCGAGCCATCTTCGGATTCTTCGATTGCAAAATCGACCGGCAGGAAGGTGGCGGGGCGATGGTGCTGCGGCCAGTTGAACTCGATGCCGCCGGAAATCCACGGTCCAGCCAAACCAACGAGCGCCGGTTTGATGACGGGCTGACGGTAGAGCAATTCGTAACCATTGCTTTTGTCCAGCAAGGCGTGAATGCGTCCGCCAATTTCCGGGAGGACCAGGACGCGGAGGAATTCATTTTCGATCCAAATGGCTTTCCAGGGGCGATCCACCGGTTTCTCGGCGATGCGATCGGTAAAGGGCAGGGGATAGACTTTGCCGCTGCTGCCTTGGTAAACGCGCTTTTCCAGGAACATTGGATTCTTGTCGGGCAAGGCAGGCAGGTAAGTGGGCATGACCAAGTCTTCAACCCGAACCTGGACTTGCGCAGCGGCGCCGGTTTGCGACTTCACATCAACTCCTTTTCAATGTGCTCAAGCGATTTGCTTTTGGTTTCCGGCAATTCCATTTTGATAAAGAAGAAACCGGCCAAGCAAATGGCGGCATAGAGCCAGAACGTGCCGGCCGACCCCAGTTTCCGGTTCAAGATCGGAAAGGTGTAAGTGAGCAAAAAGCAGGCAATCCAGAGCGCCGAGACGGAGGTGGCCATGGCCGCGCCGCGAATGCGGTTGGGGAAGATCTCCGAAATGACGACCCAAGTGACCGGGGCCAGCGACATCGCGTAGCAACCGATGGCGGCCAGGACGAGCAAAAGCATCGGCAGGCCTTTGACACCGCTATGATAACAGAAACCCATCACGAGGTAGATGGCGAAAAGTCCGGCCGCGCCAAAAAGCAGCAAAGGCCGCCGGCCCCGACGGTCCACCAATCCCAAGGCCACGAGGGTAAACGCCAAATTGACCGAGCCTGTCCAGGCAATGTTCTTGAGCACCGAGGAAATATCGTAGCCGGCGGCGCGGAAAATCTCCTCGGCATAATTGAAAATGACGTTGATGCCGCACCATTGCTGAAAGACGGCCAGGACGACGCCCAGCACAAGTGCTTTGCGTAATTTGGGTCCGAGCAGATCGGCAAAACGCACCCGCTCGACTTCGGTGGAAGTTAATGTTGACTCGATTTCCCGGAGCGCCGCAGCCGCGTAGGCCGCGCCGCCGATCTGGCTAAGGATGGCCCGCGCGCATTCCGCCTGGCCGTTCTTGGCCAGCCAGCGCGGACTTTCCGGGACGAATGACATCCCGGCCAAGAAAAGCAAGGAAGGGATGCTGGTCAGACCGAACATCCAGCGCCAGCCATACTGCCCGAACCAGGAGTCGCGGATAAACGCATCGCTGGCGCCCTGGGGCAAATTCCGCACCAAGAACCAGTTGAGATACTGGGCCAAAAGAATGCCGATCACGACGGTGAGTTGGTTGATGGAAACCAGTTTGCCGCGCACCGCGGCGGGGGCGACTTCCGCGATGTACATGGGCGAAAGATTCGAAGCCAAACCGATGGCCACCCCGCCACAAATCCGCCAAGCGATGAACACGGTGAAGTCTTGGGCGAGCGCGTTGCCGGTGGAAGTGACGGCAAAAAGCAAGGCGGCGAGGATGAGCAGGCGCTTGCGGCCAAATTTGTCGCTCAAGGCCCCGGCCGTCAAAGCGCCCAGCAAACAGCCGATTAAGGCGCAGCTATTGGCCCAGCCAATCTGTCCCTCGCTGGTCAAGTTGAAATACCTTTGAAAGAAGGGCTTGGCCCCGCCGATCACCACCCAATCCCAGCCAAAGAGGAGCCCGCCCATGGCCGCGACGCTGGAGATGAGCCAAACATAAGCGGCGTTGTGCTCGGCGGCAAGGGCGGAGCCCTGAGGCTGTGAGGATGTCATCATAAAAACCGGCGCTCTGCTATCGGGTCAATCATCAGTACTTAGCGCTGTTGGTCTGGACAAATGACTGGCGGGCCGCGTTTTGGCAATTGGAAAATGTTGTTCAAGGCAGGCGGGAAGTGTTTTCAACGCCGCCCCAAATGGACTCGAATTCCCGCGCGCAGTGAACCACTTTCCCGTCCGCCCCTGGCAACTCAGCCTCCAGGCGGCAAGGGCCCGCGAGCGCAGGTATTGTAAAGTCGAAATAAATCCTTGTTCTTTCCCAGGGCTCCAAGTGTTCCGCCCGGCTTAATTTCAGGACTTCATGACGGCCGTCTGTCATGCGCAAAGTGACCGGGCCGTTCCAGGCCTGGTCCAAGTCATTGATGAGGACGACGGGCAGATGAACTTTCGTCCCGGCGACGGCTTTGTCGTTCCAGAATTCGATATTCAGGCCGACAGGCGCGAACGCGTCCCGGACATAGCGATAGAACTCCGGCTCCCATGTCAATTCTTTCACGTCGAGCCAATGGTCGCTGGTTTGTCCATCCGGGCGAGAGTAGCCCAGAGTGGTGAAATGCATCACCGCCGCCGCCGTCCGCTGACTGCGAAAGAACTCCGTCTCCGCGGCCAAATAAGTGGCGTAAAGATGGCGTCGTTGCGCGGTGGTCGATTGCGGGCCAAGTAGGTTGGTATAGAGTTTTTGCGTCAGGGTTGTGGGCGTGCCGTCCCGGTTGAGCCAGAGCCAACCGTATTCATTAATCACCACCGCGTGTTGGCCGTCGTTGTGGTTGGCGTTTCCTTGCGGAACGCGTTCGGCCGTGGCCAGACCGGCCAGTTTGAAGTCCGCGTTGTAGAAATGGTAGGGGTGAGCCTCGAACATGTCCCCCGGCTGCAAAGGGGGTGTGTAGCTGTTGTCCCAGGGACGATCGGACAAGTCCAAGGCCCGCACTTGTTGAATGGCGGGCGCGGTTTCGCTGCTGCTGGTCTCGTTGCTGGCGTCCCAAATGACGACGCAGGGATGATTCCAATTTTCGCGCATCCACTCGGCATATTCGACGGCGAGTTCGTCGCGCTTTAATGGCTCCGGCCATTTGCTCCAGCCGGTGCCACCGAACCAGATGGGAAATTCATCTTGAATCAGGATGCCCTCCTCGTCCGCGATGCGGTACCATTCCTCGGGCGGCAGGCCGATGCAGTAACGGAGAGAGTTCCAATGCATATCTTTGACACGTTGATGCAAGAGACGCACCCATTTACTGTTCCAAGGCAGGTCCTGGCAGGCGCTGTCTTCGAAAAAGCGGTATAGGGTGAAGTTGCTTCCGCGCAGGAAATAGGGTTTGCCGTTCAACTGCGCCCGGCCTGTCGCCGGATCAAACTTGAACTCGCGCATGCCAAACCGCGTCGTGAATTCGTCGCCGGAAGTGCGCGCGGTGAGGCTGTATAAGAAAGGATGCTCCGGCGACCAAAGCCGGCAGTTGGAGATTGGGACCAGCAGGTCCACCACTCCGTCTGCTCCGGACGCGCGACTTGAGCCATGACCGGTGATTTTGCCGGACTTGGCTTCGCGAATTTCAACCGAGACCTCCCCGTCATTGGCACCCTTAATCCAGATGCGGACCCGTGCCTGGCTGTTGGCACTGTCCGGGGCAACCTGCGCGTGGAGGATGCTCGGGGTGCCGGCGAGAATCAATTCGACCGAATCGAAAATTCCGGGGATGTATCGCTCCTTTTCAAAATCAAAACCAGAGGGGATGGCTTGAGTGACCGCGTCACGGTCAGCGCCAACGCGGATAAGCAACTCGTTTTCGCCAACTTTCAGCGCCTTGGCGGCGTCGAAGAAGCCCGGCGTGAAGCAGGGCAGATGGTCTCCCAGCAATTGCCCGTTGAGGATGACGCGCGTGCCGAACATCGCTTTGCTGACTTTGAGGGTGGCTGTTGTGGGAATTGGCCCCGTCACGTGGAAAGTCCGCCGGTACCAAAAGGCATCGCGGCGCGGGTCCTTCTGCGGAACGCTTTGGCGGTCACTTACTTTGGGGCCCGGTTCGATAAAGGCCGGTTGGGCCAGGGAGACCAATCCAGGAACCGGAACGGTTCGGTTGAATGCCGTGGGGACAACGTCCATTTTTCCCTCTGCGATTTGCCAGGTTCCGTCCAAATTAATGACGCGGCGATGACCTGTGTTTTCCTTCGCGTGGGCTAGCGGGCAGGGAATACATAACAGGAGGGCCAGGAGCGGAATCAGTTTTTTTGGGGTCATTGACTTCATGAGTTCCCCCCTTCGCCGCTGGCGGGGCGTTGGAAGTCGTCCTCGAAACGCGTGATATCAGCTTGTTGCCAATTGCCGAAGGCCACTTCGAGCACCCGGACAGGCTTGTCGCCGGTGCAGGTCAGACGGTGCCGCTCGTTGGCCGGAATCCAAATCTCATCGCCCGCTTGACAGACCGTGAGAGATTGGCCAACTTGAACCGCGGCCCCTTCATCGAGCACAATCCACAACTCCGCGCGGGCGGTGTGAGATTGCAAACTCAGGCGGTTGCCCGGTTGGACGGTCATGAGGCTGACGGTGCATTCCCGGTTGTTGGCGAACTGTTTGAAGGAGCCCCAGGGTCTCTCCACGAATGAAACCCGCGGCTTTTCCGGCGGGATAGGCTTGGTGATGTAATTCATAAGGAATTCCTTTGTATGAGAGCGGGCCGGCCAGCACGTTCGAGGACCACAGCCCGAAAATTCCGCGCGGCAATCGCGGCATAATCATGCCCCGCCTTGGCGGGATAAACTCCCAGATAGGTCAGAGGCACATTGCCGGTATTCATGGTGCGATGGGCCGTCCTGCCGGGCACATAGACGACGGCGTTGGGCTGCAAAGGCGCCAGGCGGCTTGCGCCGGAGTCTTCCTCTTCCAACAACATCACGCCTTCGCCGCTCAAACCGATATAAAATTCCGCCGCCTCGCGCCAAGCGTGCAAGTGGCCTTTGGTCATGAAATATTCCGCTCCAATGCGCCCTGGCATGACGATGGCCGCTCCGTAATGCAAGTCGCCGTCGCCGCCGGCCGGCTCGAACGCAGAGACCCGATAGAGCAGGGGATCGCCGGCGCGCAATGCTTCCTCGTAAGCGACGGCATCGTGGAAACAACCTCGCAGATCGCTCAAATGCCGCTCGACCGTGGGCGCTCCGGGAATCGTTCCCGTCAGTGGATCGAAACTGGAGAGAATCTGACTGGGATTCAGCATAATGACGCTAGGTCCTGACAAAGGCTTTAAGGGTGGCGCATTCGCGGCCGACGGCTGCTCCATGCGGACGAAGCGTGTACGGGCCGACGGCGGCGGGGACAATGAAAGTCTCCGCGTAATGAACGACAAAAGGCGCGAAGGCGCGGTCCGGGCTTTCCACGACGGCTTCTTCGCCTTCCACCAGATTTAACACGTTGACCCCCCCAAGCGTGTGGTGCGGCACCGCTTTGGTGAACCAATGCCGGCGCGTCTCAATGAATTCCAGCTCGTGCAAGCCGGTTCGTTCTTCCTTCCAACCATCGCCCCGGGCCAGAGGTTCGAGACGGTTGATGAGGTTTTCTCTCGTCCATTGCGTAGCGCGGTTCCATTGAATATTGGCCAGGCCGTGCTGGAGGTGGATGGGACGCGGCTTGCCATCCAGTCCCAGCCTGCCCCAGTCCCACATTTTAAAAGTGAAAATGTAGGGTGTGGCGCTGATTTCCAGCACCATCGAGTTGGCGCCAGAGCAATGCACCGTGCCGGCGGGAATGAGAAAATGATCGTGTTTTTTGGCGGGCCATTTGTTGGCGTATTGCTCCGCCGGGAAAGGCGGGCCGCCCGCCTGCGCCGCGGCCAGGTCTCGCGCCAACACCGCCGCATCCACGCCTTCCTTCAATCCCAAGTACACGGAAGCGTCCGCGCCGCAGTCCAGCATGTAATAGCTTTCATCCTGCGTATAGTGCATGCCGAAATGCTGTTGGATGTAGTCCGTGAGAGGATGGACTTGGAAGGATAGGTTTCCTCCGCCCATCGTATCGAGGAAGTCAAAGCGGATGGGGAATTCCGCGCCAAAACGGGCGTGGACCTTTTCTCCCAAAAGCGCGCGGGGTTGGTCAAATACCAAATTGAGCGAGGGAATTTCAAAGCGCAGGTCGCCGAACCCCAAGAGCAAGCTGTTCTCTTCCGGCACGCAGTCAAAGCACCAGCCGTAATTCTTGACAGAATCATCCAGGCCGCAGACCTTTTTCATCCATTGCCCGCCCCAGGGTGCCGGATCAAAAAATGGCACGACGCGAAATGGACGTTTGACCGCCTCTCTCCAGCCACGCCGCACGGCTTCGCCTTCGGCCATTTTCGGCGCGCGCGGGTTGTTGGTATCGAGGACAAAGTCCCATTGGGAAATGAGCGAACGTTTCCAGCGGTCACACACGCGCCAATCGACAAAAAAGGCGCGCTTGTATTGCAAGGACGCGGCCAGAGTGCAGTTGTCCACGCCCAGATTGCCGCATTCGTGGCGGCGAAAACGGTTTTGGGCCTCCCATCGCGCCAGGTCGGCATAGACCAAAATGTCGCCCGGGACAATCAGCCGCGCGCCGCAGCCCGCAACAAGCACCAGTCCTTGCCGCACGGCGGCAATCCTGGCCCGCGCTTGCGTGAGTTGCGCGGGATCAAAGAACTGTTCCAGGGTCAGGCCGGAAAGAAACCCAAAGACCGGATCATCGCCTCCGAGAAAGGGCGCGACCAGGGCGTCAATTCTTTCCGGGGGAAGCAGGGCCGCACTGGAGTCAATAGAACAACTCGGCGACAGGCCGGTTTGCAGACGGGCCAAAATCCCGGCCGCATCCACCCCTGCATAGCATTCCACGACGAGAACGACCCTTCCACTTCCGCGCGCGGCCAGGGCGTCGCGCAGTCGGTCGATGATCCGGTCCCAGCCCTGGACGGCGGCGTTTTCGCCGACGGCGACTGGAACGAAGGGAAACTTGTCGTAGTTGGAGGAGCGCGTATTCACAAAACGGGAAATTGTTCTTGCAGGAGCCATTCGCCAGCCACGAGGGCCGCGCTATCGCCGAGCTCCGAAGCTTCGAGCCGCACCTTGCCCCAGGGCGTATGGGCATGACGCCAGACGTATTCGCGCACGGCCGGCAGAATGGCGTCGGCGCTGGCCATAATGCCGCCGCCGAAAATGACCAGTTCAGGATCGTAGGCATGGATGAGGCTCACGGCGAGCGCGGACCAAACACGCAGGCTCTGCTCGCGGATGGCTTTCGCGCAAGCATCGCCTTGCGCGGCTTGACGGAAAACGGCGGCGAAATCCAGGATCGGTTCCTTGGCCAGGGCGCTGGAGGGATAGTCCGGGCGCTGGCGCGCCCGCTCCGGCAGGAAACCCGTGGAGGCTTCTGTTTCGGCGCAACCCACGTTGCCACATCCGCAAAGTTGGCCATCGTAGCGGATGGTCAGATGCCCGCCCAAACAACCGGCCTGTCCATGTTGGCCGCGCACCACCTTTCCTTCCATGATGGCGGAAGTGCCCACGCCTGTGCCGAGAGTCATCATCACCAAGTTATCGCAGCCGCGACCCGCCCCGTAGCGCCATTCGCCGATGGATGCCATCCGGGCGTCGTTTTCCAAGGCCAGCGGCAATCCGAACGCGGCCTTGGCCCATCCCCGCAAGTCGAGCGAAGGCATGTCCCGGAAGCGTCCATAGTGCGCCAGCAAGCGGCCCGTGCGGGTGTCCACCAAACTCGGGACCGACATACTCACACCGCGACAATCCGCCAGCGTTAGACCGCCCGCAGCGCAGAGCCTGCGCAACGCCTTTTCCAATTCCGGCAACCGCTCGGCCAGGGCCTGGTCCGATCGCGAAGGCAAGACATCCTGCGCCAAGACCCGGCCCTCTCGCACCAGGCCGAGTTTCAGCCGGGTCGCCCCCATATCGCAGGCGAGAACGTTCATACCCGAGTGTTCGCGGCCTCCTTGGGAGTCGTCCACATTTTCTCAATTTGTTCCAGCGTGCGGCCTTTGGTTTCAGGAACGAAGAGGAGGACAAAGAAAAACGAGAAAAGACTGACCGCCGCGTAAATCCAAAACGTTTTGGCCGGGCCGATGGCCGGGCTGTCATTCAACATGGGAAAGGTCTGTGCCACCAAAAAACACGAAGTCCAGACCGTAAATGCGGCGACGGACATGGCGCGTCCCCGGACCTTGTTGGGGAAAATTTCCGAACATAACAACCAACTGATCGGTCCCATGGCCATGGCGAAAGCGGCGATAAACAAGACCACGCAAAGGAGCAGGGAAACGCCGTGGTGCTGCCCGTGAAACATCCAGCCGACCAGACCAAGGGCCAGGGCTTGAATGGAGGTTCCCGCCAGGAGAAGCGGTTTTCGGCCCGCCCGATCCACCAGGGCGATGGCGACGAAGGTGAACAGCAGATTGATCAGCCCAACCCACACGGACGAGGTGAAGGCGGCGTTCTTGCCGCCGCCGGCCGCTTCGAAGATTCTCGTCGAATAATACATGATGGCGTTGATGCCGCAAAATTGGGAAAAGGCCATTAAGGCGACGGCCAGGGCGAGAGGACGAAAAAAGGCGCCGGTAAATAATTCCGAGAAATTTCCTTCCTCGTGTCCCATCGCTTCGCGGATGGAAGCCAGTTCCGCCGCCGCATGATCCGCTCCGCCCACCTTTTGCAGAATCCGGCCGGCCTCCTCTTCCCGGCGGTGATGCAGCAGCCAGCGCGGGCTTTCCGGCACGGCAAAGAGCAGGGCCATGAAAAGCAGGGCCGGCACAACTTCCATGCCCAGCATCCAGCGCCAGCCCATCGCCGCATTCCAGGCCTCGTCGCCCAGACCTTGAATGAGCTTATTGACAAAGAGGGTGATGAAGATGCCCGTGACAATGCCCAGTTGAAACAAAGAGCCGAGGCGGCCGCGCCATTTTTCCGGCGCGATTTCCGCGATATAAACCGGGCAAATCATGGAGGAAGCGCCGATGCCCACGCCGCTGAGAATCCGCGCCCAAAGGAATTCCGTCAGTGTGTTGGGAATGGCGGAGAGCACGCCGGAGATTGCGTAAAGCAAAGCGCAGAAAAAGAGAAGTTTCTTGCGCCCAAAGCGGTCGCTGACGAAACCGGCGAACATGGCTCCTGGAATGCAGCCCACAATCGCGCTCGCGCCCGCGATGCCTTCTTGCGCCGGGCTGAGGCGCAAAAACGTTTTCAGATACGCGTTGGCCCCATTGATCACCGCCGTATCGTAGCCAAAGAGAAAGCCGCCGATGGCCGCCACGCCCGTGGCGAACAGAACGAAGCGGACGGAGGAGGCGGAATGGTGCGAGTGGTTGAGCATGGGAAGAGGGTTCGGTTCTTTATTGTCTTCGCAAACGCAAGGCCAGACGGAACCGATCGCAGCGGTAGTGGACAATGGCGAACTCGATGGGCCGCTGCCCTCGATCCAAAACCGTGCGTTCGCGGCGCAGCAGGGGCGTCCCGGTCTTGACACCAAGCCAGCGCGCCAGCCGACGGTCGGCGGGAACGGCGCTTAATTCTTCACAAGACTCGTCCGCCACGATCCCGCTGCGTTCCTGAATCAATTCATAAAGCGGCTTTTGAAAATCATCCTGGCGCGTCAAGCCCAGCCGGGGATGAAAGTAGGATTGAAAAACCACCTCCGGCTCGCCGTCCCAGCCCCGCACCCGCTCCAAATAGAGCACTTCCTTTTTCAGGGGGAGTTGCAGCGCGCGCGCGGCCATTTCGGGAACCGCCAGGGGTTTGGCTTCCGTCGCGTAGGTTTCAACTGCGATGCCCATGGCCCGCATTTCGCGGGTGAAACTTTGCCATGCTCCGACACCCGATTGCACGCGAGGTTCGGCGACGCGCGTGCCGACGCCCGCTTTGCGCTCCAACTGGCCTTCCGCCACTAAGCGGCCTATCGCCGCCCGCAAGGTGTTGCGGCTGATGCCCAGGGAATTAGCCAGGGAAACCTCGTCCGGCAAGAGTCCGCCTTTTTTGTATTCGGGACGTTTGACGAGCCGCCGCAGCAACTCCTCCGCCTGGGCGTGGAGGGGCAACCGGCTCGCGGGATTGAGTCGGAAAAGTTCGTCAGCGCATTCGCTGGTTTCCATGGCAAGTACCAATGTTTAAACAAATAACTCCCGCCTTGTCAACCTCCTTCCGGCCAAGGGGGAGATTAAAAGTGTCGGTGTCCTTTGTGGGAGATTATCCACGCCGATTGCCGCAACCCGTTTTCCATTTTAGATTCCTAATTTCATCTCCGGCTAAATCATTTCCCAGGTTTTCGTTGGCGTTTCTCTGCGCGCTTCGCGCCTCCGCGCGAGAATGTCCGGCTCATGAAATCAACAAGAAAGAATTTTCGCGCAGAGTCGCGGAGCGCGCGGAGAAATCGATAATCGCATTCTGGGTCCATTCCCCGCTTGCGGTCGAGCGGGGCATTTTTATAATGCGCCGATGCTCGATATCCGATTGATTCGCGAAAAAACCGATTTCGTCCGGCAACGCCTGGCCACCCGCCACGGCGGTGACGAGGAGAAGATCGGCCCGTTGCTGGCATTGGACGAACGCCGGCGCGCGGGGTTGGCCGAAGTTGAACGACTCAAGGCCGCGCGACACCGCGTATCCAAGGAAATTGGCGCGCTCCTGGGGCAGAAAAAGACCGCTGAAGCCGAAGCCAAAAAGGAGGAAACAAGGGATATGGGCGCGCGCATTGCCGAACTGGACAAGGAAGTGGCGCAAGCTGCCGAGGAGCGCGACGCCTTGCTGCTGCAATTGCCCAATTTGCCGCACGAAGCGGTCAAGGAGGGGAAAACGGCGGAGGACAATCGGCAAGTGCGGGTGTGGGGCGAGCAGGCGCGGCTGGATTTCAAAGCGAAAACGCATGTCGAGCTCTGCGAAAGCCTGCGCCTGGTCGATTTCGCGCGGGCGGCGAAGCTCTCCGGGGCGGGGTTTCTGCTTTACACTGGCTGGGGGGCGCGGTTGGAACGGGCTTTGATTCAATTTCTGCTCGATCTGCACACCGGCGAGCATGGTTACACGGAAATCTCGCCGCCTTTTTTGGTGCAGCGCGACTGCATGGTGGGGGTGGGCCAGTTTCCCAAATTTGCCGATCAATATTATGCCGTGCAGGAAGGCATGGACACTGCGACTCTTGGCAAGTTGTTCCTGATTCCCACGGCGGAAACGCCGGTGGCGAACATTCATCGCGAAGAAATTCTCAAAGCGAGCCAATTGCCGATTCATTACTGCGCGTACACGCCGTGCTTTCGCGGCGAGGCCGGCGCGGCGGGGGTCGGGACGCGCGGCATGATCCGGGTCCATCAATTTGACAAGGTGGAATTAATCAAGATCACCCGGCCGGAAAACGGCTACGAAGAATTGGAAAAACTGGTGGGCCATGCCGAGCGGGTCTTGCAACTCCTGGGGTTGCACTATCGCGTCATTCAACTCTGCACCGGGGACATGGGCTTTGCCAGCGCGCTCACGTACGACCTGGAAGTTTGGGCGCCCGGGCAGGGGCAGTATTTGGAAGTTTCCAGTTGCTCGAACTGCGAGGATTACCAGGCGCGGCGGATGAATCTGCGTTTCAAGACCGACGATGGGGAGAACAAATTTCCCCATATTCTCAACGGCAGCGGCACGGCGCTGGCCCGGCTTTTTGTCGCGCTGGTCGAAACCTATCAGCAAGCGGACGGCAGCGTGATCGTGCCGGAAGCGTTGCGGCCCTGGTTGAAAGCGGACCGGATCGCGCCGCCACAAGGATGAAAATCCTGCTGGCTAGCAGCGAGTCCCTGCCATACTCGAAGACCGGCGGACTGGGGGACATGACCGGCGCCCTGGGCAAATTTCTGGCCCGGGCCGGCCACCAGGTGGGGTTGGTCACGCCGCTCTATCGCGGCCTGCGCGAGCGGTTTGCGGAGATCCAGCCCTTTGACTGGCAACTGGATGTGCCGCTGGGCCCGAGGCGGGTGAGCGGCCGCGTCTGGTCCCGCGAGTCGCCGCCGGGTTTAACGACTTACTTCATTGACCAGCCTGAATTCTTTGACAGAAGCGGCTTGTACCAGGAAGGAGGAGTCGATTACCCGGATAACGCGGAACGGTTTATTTTCTTTGCCAAGGCGGTCGTGCATCTGGCGCGCTACCTGCCCTGGCAGCCGGAATTGCTTCATTTGCACGATTGGCAGAGCGCGCTGGCGGCGTTGTTCGTGCGCGAACAAAAGGAGCATGACGGTTGGTCGGCTGCGCCGGTGACCTGTTTGACCATTCATAACCTGGCGTTTCAAGGTCTCTTTCCCGCCGCCCAATATGGACTGACGAATCTGCCCTTGGCTTATCTTCAACCGGAGGGCGCGGAATTTTATGGCGGCTTCAATTGTCTCAAGGCGGGCATCGCCTACGCGGACATCATCACCACGGTCAGCCCCCGTTACGCGCGGGAGATTACGACCGAGGCGTTCGGGTGCGGTTTGGATGGGGTTTTGCGCCGCCGCCAGCATGTGCTGCGCGGGATTCTGAACGGGGTCGATTATGATGAATGGAAAACAGAGAAGAACCCCTATTTGGCCCAATCTTATTCCGCCGCTGATCTTCATGGAAAAATGGCCTGCAAGGCCGCGTTGCAACGGGAAATGGGCCTGCCCGAAGCTCCGCGGGTCCCGCTCTTTGGCACCGTGACCAGGCTGTCGGAGCAGAAAGGGGTGGATTTGCAGTTGGCGGCCCTGCAGGAGATGCTGGCGGCGGACATGCAATTCGTGCTGCTGGGCAGCGGCGAGCGCGAGTACGAGCGCGGTTATCGCAAGCTGGCCGCCATGTATCCGGGCAAGTGCGCGGTCAGAATCGGCTTCGATACGGGGTTGTCCCACCGAGTTGAAGCCGGGTGCGATTTCTACTTGATGCCTTCGCGTTTTGAGCCTTGCGGGCTGAATCAAATGTACAGCCTCCGTTATGGCGCCATTCCCATCGTCCGCCGCACGGGCGGATTGGATGACGCGGTGGTCGATGCGGGAGAGGACGGCGCGCGCGCGGATGGGATCAAATTCGGTGAATATACCGTCCGCGCCCTGGCCAAAGCCATGCGCAAGGCGCTGGTGCTGTATGACGACCCCGCTTTGGTGGAACACTATCGCCGCAATGGCATGGCCAAGGATTTTTCCTGGGAACGGACGGCGGCCGCCTACAAAGAACTATACCTTCCACTCTTGCAGCCGGTCGCGCCGGTTTTCTGAAAAGAGATTGATGACAGGCTGGTGCGTGGCCGTCTAATCCGAGAAGGGAAAAAGGGCAACGTAAGCCGCGTTCTTTTATTCAGGTGGCTGGAAGTGAAGCTCGCCTTTGAGGCGGCCCGACTCCACTACCAACGAATAGGTCTCGTCCGGGTCCAGCGCTTCGGGCTGCGCGGAGGGGAGGTAGGGTTTCATGCCGGGCACGTCCGCGCCATAGCGAAAGGTTTTGACGGGTTGGGCGGAGGGGGTGGCGATCATGTGCCAAAGCTCGTGGGGAAACTTGTTCGTCTTCGCTTCCTCCGTCTCCACGACCTTGATCGAAGTCAGCGCGTAAGGCTTGTCGAGGGAAAAAACCATCGTTGGGCTGGAGGTGCCGGGCAGGATGCCCGCGGGATACACCGCTTTTAAAATTTGAATTTTCCTGGCCTTAGTCCCGTCAGTAAAAAATACAAGATAGATTGCGATCGTTGCAATCAGACAAGCCAGCAGTTTGGGATTGTTGCGCATCCAGGTAGGAATGACACGAACGGAATGTCGATTATTCGATTTAGTTGCAACCGGAAAATTATGAACCAGACAGCGACACCGAAGACCCGCGCGGGCAACGCAGCGCGTGGTTTCACCTTAATTGAACTTCTCGTGGTCATTGCCATTATCGCGATTTTGGCCAGCATGCTGCTGCCGAGTTTGGGGAGAGCCAAGCAGGCCGGCCAGCGCATGTCTTGTCTGGACAATCTCAAACAAGTCGGCTTGGCCAACACCATGTACGCCCAGGACAACAATAGTTATTATCCGCCACGGTTGGGCACTAATCGCTGGCCACAGGCCCTCTATCCGTATTACAAGAACATCGCCCTTCTGATCTGTCCGGTGGATGCGATTCATAATCCAATCTCCGGCGGGGATGGCGTGCCGGCCAACATCGCCGACAATGCTCCGCGGACTTACATGATGAATGGTTTTAACGATTATTTTTATACTAATCTTGACACCACTGGTTTCCAGACCTACATGAACGGGGTTTATCCCCAAGGGCTGAATGAAGCCAAGATTATCTTACCCTCCGACACGATTGTGTTTGGCGAGAAGCTGCCGGCCAGCGGGCAGTACTGGATGGATCTGCTCGAGATTGAGGGGGACGTGGGCAACGACATCAGCCAGCTAAACCAAACCAACCACGTGACGGGCTCCGATTATTGCTTTGCGGACAATAGCGCCACTTTGCTGCCCGCCAATAAGGATCTGTGGCCGCAGAATCTGTGGGCGGTGACGGTGGCCGCGCGGACGGCCGACGCCAAGCAACCGGCCGGGCCTTGAGCCGGGCGCGCGGTTTGACCGCTAAATTCTTGCGTCGGACGGCCCCTTGATTATACCCTTCAAAAAAAGGGAAAATCATGCCTCAAAAGACACGGATGTCAGTCAACGCGAGCAATGTGCTTTCCGTCATCATGGGCGGCGGGCAAGGCCAGCGGCTTTTTCCATTGACGCGCGATCGCAGCAAGCCCGCCGTTCCGCTGGCCGGGAAATATCGACTGGTGGATATTCCCATTTCCAATTGCATTAATTCCGGTTTGCGGCGGATTTATTTGCTGACGCAGTTCAATTCCGCTTCCCTGCACCGGCATATTTCGCAATCCTATAAATTCGACCAGTTTTCCGGAGGCTTCGTGGAAATCCTCGCAGCCGAGCAAACTCTTTCGGACACCTCGTGGTATCAGGGGACGGCGGACGCGGTGCGGAAAAACCTCGTCCATTTCCTCAATCACGATTTTGAACATCTCCTGATTCTGAGCGGCGACCAGCTTTACCGCATGGATTTCCGCCACATCATTGCCGACCACGCGGAAAGCGGCGCGGACGTGACGGTCTCGACCATTCCCGTGCCGCGCGACCAGGCAGCCGGCTTCGGGATCATGCAGATCAATTCCGACCAGCGCATTACCCGGTTTGTGGAAAAGCCCAAAGACCCGGCGGTGCTGGATTCTTTGCGGGTGGACAGCGCCACGCAAGCGCACCTTGGCCCCGACAATCAGGACGACCTGCTGCTGGCCTCGATGGGGATCTACCTTTTTAAACGCGACGTCATTTTGAAATTGCTGGACAATTCGTTGACGGACTTCGGCAACCATGTCATTCCCGGCGCGATTGATTCCCATAAGGTTCATGCCTACATTTTTCAGGGCTACTGGGAAGATGTGGGCACAATTCGTTCCTATTTTGAGGCCAACCTCGATCTGGTGGCCGAACTGCCCCGTTTTAATTTCTTTGACATGGGCTCGCCGGTTTTCACCCGCCCACGGTTTTTGCCCGGTTCAAAGATCAACGCGGCGCAAATTGACCACGGGGTCATTTCCGATGGCTGCATTCTTAATCATTGCAACGTGCAGCATAGCATTGTTGGAATTCGCAGCATCATTCATCAAGGCTGCACGCTGGTGCGGACGATTTTGCTGGGGTGCGATTACTACGAATCCGAGATTTCCATTCGCCAGCACGAAAGCCAGGGGTTGCCGCGCATAGGCATCGGTCCGAATACGCACATCGAAAACGCCATCATCGACAAAAACGCGCGGATTGGGGCCGATTGCAAAATTTCACCTGTCGGCAAGCCGGATAAGGTGGACCATCCGCTCTATTACATCCGTGACGGCATTGTGATCATTCCCAAGAACGGCATTATCCCGAAGGGAACCGTTATTTAGGGCCTGCGCGGCGGGCCGATCAAGGCCCCCGCCGCTTACATGTGCGAGATGATGTTGCTCCCAAATTCGGAGCACTTGATCTCCGTGGCGCCGGGCATGAGGCGGGCAAAATCATAGGTCACCCGTTTGGAGGCAATGGCCCCGTTGAGGCCCTTGAGGATCAAGTCCGCCGCTTCCACCCAGCCCAGGTGCCGGAACATCATTTCGCCGCTGAGGACGACGCTGCCGGGATTGACGCGGTCCAAGTTGGCGTATTTGGGGGCGGTGCCGTGGGTCGCCTCAAAAATGGCGTGCCCCGTAATGTAATTAATGTTGCCGCCGGGAGCGATGCCGATGCCGCCCACTTGCGCGGCCAGCGCGTCGCTCAAATAATCCCCGTTAAGGTTCAGGGTCGCGATCACGTCGAAATCTTCCGGGCGGGTTAGAACTTGCTGCAAGGTGATGTCGGCAATGGCGTCTTTGATGACCAAACCCGCGCCGGGTTTGCCTTCGGGAATTTTGCACCAGGGGCCGCCGTCGATTTCCACCGCGCCAAAAAATTCCTTGGCCACCTGGTAACCCCAGTCGCGAAAGGCGCCTTCGGTGAACTTCATGATGTTCCCCTTATGCACCAAAGTCACGCTGCGACGGTTGAATTTGATGGCATAGCTGATGGCGCTATGGATTAAGCGCACCGAACCGCTATAGCTGACGGGTTTGAGGCCGAGGCCGACCCGCACATCGGTGGGAAAGTCCTTGGCCCCGACGGCCGCCCAGAATTCCCCGGCCTTGGCGGCGGTGCCAAAGCGGATTTTGCTAAAACTCTTGGGATACTCCGCCGCGAGAAAATCGAGCATCTTTTGCGCTTCCGGCGAACCGGCCGGGTATTCGATGCCGGCATAAATGTCCTCCGTATTTTCGCGGAAAATGACCATCTCGACCTTTTCAGGATGTTTGACAGGCGAAGGCACGCCCTGAAAATACTGGACGGGGCGCAGGCAAACATAGAGATCGAGCTGTTGGCGCAACTCGACATTGAGCGAGCGGATGCCGCCGCCCACAGGCGTGGTCAACGGGCCCTTGATGCCGACGAGATACTCTTTGAACGCGGCTATCGTGTCTTCCGGCAGCCAGGTTTTGAATTTCTGAAAGGCCGTTTCGCCGGCGAAAACCTCAAACCAGGAAACTTTGCGTTTCCCGCCGTACGCTTTGTCCACCGCGGCGTCGAAGACCCGCTCGCTGGCGGCCCAAATATCCGGGCCGGTGCCATCACCGCGAATGAAAGGAATGATCGGTTGATCGGGAACGGTCAGCTTGCCTTGGGCGGTGCTGATTTTATCCCCGGCGGGCGGTTTAATGTCTTGGTAAGCCATTTTGCGTGGTCAAAAAAAAATCCCTTTGGGGCGAAACCTAAGAGATCAGCCCTGATCCCCGATTGCTTCCACAGGACAGCCTTCCATCGCCTCTTTGCATTGGGCTTCCTCCTCCGGACTGCCGGGCTGTTTGAAGACGTAGGAATAACCGCCGTCTTCATTCCGGGTGAAATTGGCGGGAGCGGTTTCGCGGCACAGATCACAGTCGATGCATTGATTATCCACGAAATATTTGCCGGGAACGTTGTCGGGGTATTTGTTTGCGATGTCAGCCATAAAATTTTCGTTGCCGGAAATGATAGTTATCGCCAGCAGACATGCAAGCGATTATTGAACGGTTTTCCCGCGGCAAAGGGAAGAGCCGTGCAAGATTAGACCCGATCCGCGGGCATCACGTACTGCGCTTTGCGTGGGCCGATGTAGATCTGGCGCGGCCGGCAAATGCGCTTGCGGTGGCCATCAAGGATTTCTTTAAAATTCGCGATCCAGCCGGGCATGCGCCCAATGGCAAACATGACCGTAAACATCTCGGTCGGAATGCCGATGGCCCGCATCATGATGCCGCTGTAAAAATCGACATTGGGATAGAGTTTGCGTTCGACAAAGTAGGAATCGTGCAGGGCGGCCTCCTCCAATTTGCGCGCGATGTCGAGCAGCGGGTCCTCGCGATTGAGGGTATGGAGCAGGGAATCCGACGCCTCTTTGATAATTTTGGCGCGGGGATCGTAGTTTTTGTAAACCCGATGCCCAAAACCCATCAAGCGTTTGCCGCTGTTTTTGTCTTTGGCGGCGGTGATGAAGCGGTGCCCGTCGTCCCCGGAACGGTGGATTTCCTCCAGCATGGTGATGACGGCCTGGTTGGCTCCTCCGTGGAGCGGCCCCCACAGCGCGCACACGCCCGCCGCGGCGCTGGCAAACAGATTGGCCTCGCTGGAGGCCACCATGCGCACGGTCGAAGTGGAGCAATTTTGCTCGTGGTCCGCGTGGAGCAGAAAAATCAAGTCCAGCGCCCTGATGACTTCCGGTTGCAACTCGTAACTTTCGTACGGGTCGGAAAACATCATGTAGAGAAAGTTAGCGGTGTACTTGTAGCTCGGCTTGGGATAAATATAGGGCAGGCCGCGTGATTTGCGGTAGGAAAAGGCCGCAATGGTGCGCACCTGCGAAAGCAAGCGCGCCGCTTGGGCGTCGAAACGCTCCGAGTCCGGCGACCCCATCAACCCCGGGTAAAAGCAACTGCTCGCGTTGATCATGGCCGATAGCATGGCCATGGGGTGGGAACTGGGGGGGAAGCCTTCAAAATGATGCTTCATCCCCTCGTGCAGGTTTTCGTTTTCTGTCAACAAATCGGAGAACCTGGCCAACTGAGGGCTGGTCGGCAGCGCGCCATAAATCAACAAATAGGCCGTCTCGACAAAGGTGGATTTGATGGCCAATTCCTCGATGGGAATGCCACGATAGCGCAGGATGCCCTTCTCTCCGTCAATAAAAGTGACGGCGCTGGTGCAGGCCCCCGTATTGGCGTAGCCATCGTCCAGGGTGATGTATCCGGTCTGGTCCCGCAAGTTGGAGATATCCACCGCAAGTTCCCCTTCGCTACCGGTGACCGTGGGCAGTTCGTAGATCTGGCCGTTGACGTGCAATTCCGCTTTTTGGTTCATACTGTCTCGGCAAATTATACAGAGTTGCTTCCCTAATGCCACATAATTTCCCCGTAATTTTACTCTCGCGCGGCGGAGGGCAGCAGGCTGTAACGCAAGGACCATTTCCGGCCGCGGGCCAGCATCAGCCAAACGGCCAGAAGAATGAGGGCGGAATTTTCCAGCAGTTTTCGGCAAATAAAAACCTCACCTGACCCGCAACCGCAGTCAAACTTAACCGCGCAAAAAGGAATGCCCTGGTGCGCTTGCAAGAGCAGGGCGCGGTGCCATACCACTGCAGTAAAAGGGAGCAGAATGGCCAGCAGGACCGCGGCCGTTCCCCGCACGGCCACGCCGGCCAGCAACAGTGCGCCGCAAAAAACCTCAAACCAGGGGAGGGTCGCGGCAATTGTGTTTAAGACCAAGGCGCTCTGCGTCAAGTCATATTGCCGCACCAAGTGCAGAAAGGCGACGGGGTCGGCCACCTTTTGCATTCCCATATAGACGAACATCGCGCCCAAAATCCATCGTGCGGCAGCGGCGGGTAGTTCCGGCACAGCGGA
>Ga0182016_10002075_pt1 | contig 23879 bp, 19 predicted proteins | sample 712S2MmetaG_FD_120491 | JGI IMG/M metagenome (GOLD analysis project Ga0182016, IMG submission 120491) | Permafrost microbial communities from Stordalen Mire, Sweden - 712S2M metaG | ecosystem: Environmental > Terrestrial > Soil > Wetlands > Permafrost | place: Sweden: Stordalen | collected... | reverse complement strand
CCGGCGGAACCTTGACCGTGAGCTTGAGCTCGCTGTTGACGCGGGTTTGCCCGTGGCAGGTGTGGCAGGGGTCGCCGATCACCTGGCCTGAGCCGCCGCACGCATTGCATGTACGCGCTACTGAGAAAAAGCCCTGCTGATAGCGAAGCTGCCCGCGCCCGCCGCATTGAGTACACGTCGTGGGCCCGCGTCCGCTTGATGTTCCACTCCCGTTGCACGTGGAGCAGGTCTCGAGACGCCGAATCCTGACTTCTTGCTCGGTGCCAAAGAACGCGTCTTCAAATTGGATGGTCAGGTCGAAGCGGAGGTCGTCGCCGCGCCGTTGCCGCGTGCCCCGCTGCCCGCCACCCGTCGAGAACATCTCGCCGAACAGGTCGCCAAAGATGTCACCAATATCGACGCCACCAGCAAACGGGCTGCCGTTGAAGCCGCTGCCACCGCCTACTCCAGCATGCCCATAGCGATCGTAGGCCGCACGCTTGTCGGGGTCGCTCAGGACTTGATAGGCCTCGCTGGCGGCTTTGAAATTTTCCTCGGCTGCGTGATCACCGGGATTTCGGTCAGGGTGGTACTTGAGCGCTTGCTTGCGATACGCGCTCTTCAACTCCTGGTCGCTTACATCCCGCGAAACGCCGAGAACTTCGTAAAAGTCTGCTTTTGCCACTTTCGTATCGGATCCAATCTTGTATTAGAACCTATTCGCTCACCTGTTTGGTATTGTGGGCAACGCGCACCATCGCCGGCCGGAGCATCCGTTCGCGAATCTTGTAGCCGCGCCGAATCTCTTCAGCCACATGCTGGTCGGGGATGTCGTCGCGCTCTACAGAACCAAGCGCCTCGTGCAGTCGCGGATCGAACGCCTCACCGACGGTGGGAATCGCCGTCACCTGGAGGCGGGCCAAAATCTCTTCCATCTGCTTCACAATCAGCTCCACACCGTGGCGCAATTGCTCGGCAGTACCGTTGGACTTGAGCGCCAGCTCGAAGTTGTCAACAACGGGCAGGAATTGCTCCACGACGTTGCCGGTGGCGTAGTCGCGAAACTCAATCTTCTCGCGCTCAGCCCGCTTGCGCGCGTTGTCAAACTCTGCCTGGAGCCGGGCCATGCGATCGAGTAACTGGTCGCGCTCGGTCTTCAACTGGTCATACGCGGCGCGGCTGACGGTCTCTTCAACTGCTGGCGGATCGGCCGCTGCGGATGCCGATTCCAAGCCTGGTTCTTCACCCGCCGGAGCAGCGCCCGATTCGACCGGATCCATTACCGTCAATTCTGTTTCCTGTTCATGCATACCTCTACGATTTCTCCTAAACAAGATTTACCTGCTCTCATCTGTTCGTTTGCTTCATTCTTCTCTTTGATGCCTCTATTTTGATGATTCTCCAGACCTGAAAGACGCATCTGGCCGGGTCGCGTGGCCCTAAGCCTTGCAGTTTCAGACAAGCTATCGATTTCAGACTGGCGTCGGGGTCTTTATTTTGGTTGCCACTATTCGACGGGGACCTCGGCGCCGGGTTCTGACAGTATGCGCTCGGAAAGCCGGGAAATGTAGCGCACTGCCTGGATCATCTCCTGATATTGAATGCGAGTGGGCGCGATGACCGCAACCGTACCGACATTTACGTTGCCCAGACGAGCAGGCGCGCCAATCAGCACCAGGTCCTGCATGGCGGGTGATGTCTCATCCAGCCCAACCACTACGCGCACTTCCTGCTGGCGCCCGTCGACGTAGGCCGTCAACAACTCGACTAGCCGCTGTTTGGCCTCGAGCGCCAACAGCATCTGCCGCAGCCGCTCGTGATCGATCTCAGCCGTGATCAGGTTGGTCATACCGTCCACAAACAGCGCCTGGGTGGGATCTCCGACCGCCAAAGCGCCTTTACTACATAGCTCCTCGACCGAGGCAAGCATCTGCGTGTAGGCTTCGCGTTCCGCATCGACGCGGCGCGAAACCTCAGCGCGAATCCGCTCGATGGGCCAGCCGCGAAAGTTCTCGTTCAGGTAGCGAGCCGCGGTTTCGAGCTCGGTGTGGGTCAGCTCGCGATCGAGCATCAAAACGCGATCAAGCACCTCCCCACCTTGCGTAACCAGCACGGCCAGCACGCGCCCAGCGGCAAGGCGGGAAAAATGAATATGCTCCAGCACGCGCCCAGCAGTGGAGCTGGCCAGCGCCACGCCCAAGCCCCGCGAGATGAGCGCCAACACATGCGATGTGCGCTCAAGGTATTCATGTGAGCTCGACACACCACTGAAGCTTTCTTCAATCTGCTCGCGCCGCGCCTCGCTCAACTCGAGAGCGGCCAGGCTCGCTGCGGAGGGCTGCGTCTGGCTGGATAGCTGCGGAGCCCTGGTAGCCTGCGTAATCTGCTCAACGTAATAGCGGAACGCCGCCGCCGTGGGCACACGCCCAGCCGAGGTGTGCGGCTGATCCAGCAGGCCGGCCTCACCAAGCGTTGCCATCACATTACGGATGGTGGCCGAGCTCAGCCCCTCGCGGTCAGCAAACGCGTGCGCAACAGCCTGCGACGCAACAGGCTCGCCGGTCGCGATGTACATCTCGATGATGGCCGTAAGCACCAGCCGCTCTCGCGGGCTGACGCGCGCCTCTGGCATCGCGATTGCCCTCTCATCCCTTGCCCATGCTCGCTCCCAAACGTCGGGAGTGCAGCTCGGGCCTCTATTCCAGCATCAAGGGCCTAAACTCTTTTTTATCTTAATCTTGCGCTGGAAAGTGGATAGGATATCCCTGTTTAATCTTAGGGACTCAGGAATGGGGTGTCAAGGTAGCGGGCTCGAGTGAGGGCTTTGCTTGGCCCGAACGCTCCCACATCCAACCAAGCAAGCATAAAATGGGTTTCTCCCCCGGAGCACAAGCAATGCTGGAACAACGGTTGCGCCAAATGCCGCGAAGCTGGCCGAGACGTGGGAATTTCGCGCTTGGAGTCGCGCTCGCAGCATTGGCACTCTTGCCGGCCGCGTCGATTCTTGCTCAGGATGCAGCGCCGACCGCACCTGCCGCGGCTCGCGCCGACCCCGACGCTGCATGGCGGCAGGATCTGGCCGCCTGGCGTGTCGCTCGCGAGCAGGGGATTGCCGCGCCCAACGGCTGGCTCACGCTCATCGGGATGGAGTGGCTCAAGCCCGGGCTTAATTCGTTTGGCACCGCCGCCGACAACGCTGTTCGCATCCGTGCGGTCGCTCCCGAACATATCGGCATCCTGACGGTGATTGGCAAGACTGTCCAACTGCTCGCGCCTGCCGGAGGATTTCCTGCCGATCTTCTTGTCGACCGCGCTCCGGCACGAGAGGGCGAGCTCGTTATCACCGCTGCCAGACCGCCCTTGATCACCTGGCATGGATTGAAGATTGCGGTTCTTGCACGCGGTGACCGCTTTGCGCTGAGCATCAAGGACTCCGACGCCGCCGCCCGAACCAGCTTTCAAGGCCTCAACTGGTATGCGCCGGATGTTAAGTTCGTGGTCGAGGCCAAGTGGATTCCCTTCACGCCGCCGCGCATCCTCAAAATCCCAACCGTTCTTGGGACCACCATCGATCTGCCGTCGCCGGGCGTCGCCGAGTTCAAGCTGGGCAACACCACGCTGCGGTTGCAACCTGTTCTGGAAGAGCCTAACTCGCAGGTTCTGTTCTTCCTGCTCCGGGACGCGACCAGCCGGACCACGACTTACGCGACGGCTCGCTATCTGCATATACGCCTACCCGACCATGGGCTCGATAAGCCCGGAACGCTCATCCTCGATTTCAATCGGCTGGAGAATCCGCCATGTGCTTATTCCATCTACGCCACATGCCCGTTGCCGCCGGAGCAAAACCGGCTGTGGGTTACGATTGAAGCCGGCGAAAAACGCTATGCCCCGTGAGACATTGGAATTTAGTCTGCCGAGGCTCATTCACCATTCGAGATTCCCCGCGCCGCTCAATCGCCCTCTCCGACGCCTGCCACTGTAAAATAAGGGAGATAAAGCGCATCCATCGCATCTGCCGTGGCCGACCGTGAGGCCCGGAATTGAGACCCTAGAAAGCACCTATGCCTCCCAAGATAGAAGACCTTCGCATCAAATGGACCAAGGTTGTGCTGCCGCCAGTCTTTCTTGAAGAAGACCTGCCCATCACGGAGACCTCTGCGGCCACCATCTTCAACACCCGCCATGAGATTGTGAATATCCTCAACGGCCGCGACTCGCGGCTGCTAGTTCTCGTCGGCCCCTGCTCGATTCACGACACTCGGGCCGCGCGCGAGTATGCCGGCCTGCTCAAGTCGGCGATTGCGGAGTTTTCTGCCGACCTGCGCATTGTGATGCGTGTGTATTTTGAGAAGCCGCGCACCACCATCGGCTGGAAGGGCCTGATCAACGACCCGCACCTCGACCAGACCTACAAGATCAACGACGGCCTGCGCCTGGCGCGGCACCTGCTGCTCGACCTGGCCGAGATGGGCGTACCCACGGGGACTGAGTTCCTGGACATGATCACGCCGCAGTACATCGCCGGCCTGGTGAGTTGGGGAGCAATCGGCGCGCGCACTACTGAGAGCCAGGTGCATCGCCAGTTGGTCAGCGGCATCTCATGCCCGGTGGGATTCAAGAACGCGACTTCGGGCGACGTGCAGGTGGCCATCGACGCGATTCTGTCGGCAGGCTACTCGCACACATTCCTCGGCAACTCGAAGCATGGGCAGTCGGCCATCTTCGTGACCAATGGAAACCCGGACTGCCACATTATTTTGCGCGGCGGCAAAAAGCTGACCAACTACGACGCAGCCAGCGTGGCCGAGACGGCTGCAAAAATGGAGAAGGCCGGCGTGCTGCCGCGGATCATGATCGATCTGAGTCACGCCAACTCCAGCAAGGACTATACTCGGCAGCCGATTGTTGGCCACGACGTCGCAGCGCAGATTGCGGCGGGCGACACGCGCATTTTGGGCGTGATGATCGAGAGCAATTTGGTGGCGGGCGCGCAGCCACTGGTTTCCGGCCAATCTCTGGTATACGGCCAAAGCATTACCGACGCCTGCATTGACTGGAACGCAACCCACGCGTTGCTCGAAGAACTGGCGGGGGCTGTGAGGGCTAGGCGCGGCGCATAACAGCCGGATCGCATAACTCGCCAATTGAATCTGCGGATAAGATCCAAATTTTAAGCGAGGTCCTATGGAACCTAATGATTCAAGACCACGGCTGTCGGCAGCTTCCTGATCGGAGTTGCCTCATCCCGCGTTGCGACATTCATTTGGACGGTTGGCCCCGGGCGGCATCAGGAGCCAAGCAAATCGCAAGAAGCTACCCAGCTGTACAAGGTGGTATTGGACAAAGAGGGTTGGCAGTGCGGATAAGGAGGTGGTAAGGATATTCTTTGTGGGTCGGCCCGGGTAAGGCAAAAGATGCCCACTGCAAGACTGGCAACGTCCCAGACCGACACGCAGGGCTTCGGTCGGCTACTATTCGCACTTCCCCGAACGCTTGAAACCAAAGGAGACGAGGTGATTCCAACGTCCGTGAAAAAAGGTGTTTTCGTCTTCCGCACGGCGTGTCTGATTCCGATCCTACTTAATCTTGCAGCGATGGGGGAGGCCCAGGACAAAGCAGCGAACGCGGCCAATACGGCAATTACGGCCAGCGCCCGCAACTTCAGCTTTAAGCCGATTGCATACGATGGACCGCCCCAGCAGACCTCCTTCGGGACCCACTACGACACGATTGCAGAACTTCGCGGGATAAATGATGCGGGAGTGATCCTGGGTATCATGCGCAGGTATCAGGAGCAGATGGTTCCTTTCGTTTACGAGAGCGGGAAATACACATATCTGAACGGGCCTCTATATCAAGGTCACTTCACGGTTGGGCTAGCGATCAACAACCGTGGTCAGGTTCTAATCGCGCAAGATCCCCAGAACGGCAAGCCCGTCAGCTATTTCCTTTACGACATGGTCCAGAAGACATTCAGCCCGCTCGGCTCTTTAGTACAAGTCGCGGGAGCTCCCGACAAGACTCGCGTAAGCATCACCGGATTGAACGACTCAGGACAGTTCGTCGGGATCTACAATTCTCGCGGTAAGCAATACGGTGGCTATGGGACGCTCCCTATCGGACCCGCTGGTTCGACAACTCCGCCGGTTGAACTGGGCAGTTTTGCCCAGATTGCCTGCCCGGATGGCCGCGACATGAATGCCAACAGCTTGAACAATCACGAACAAGTAACTGGCTCCTGTGGACCTGTTTTCGGGCCATCTTCAGGATTTCTTTCGAGCGATGGAAAGGTAACTCTTTTTAAATATCCAGACGCGGACCTTACCATGGGGAAATCCATCAATGATGCCGGAGGACTGGTTGGCCTGGCGAGAATTAATCCGCCTGGTGCGGGCGTTAGTGCAACCATCGGTTTCGCTTACGACGGCTCACAATTCAGTCCAGTTGTTACGTGCGGCGATTTCAGCCTTGCTCGCGGATTTTTCTCGGCGGCAAACTCCCTCAACAACACGGGAATAATTGTGGGCACGAACTGCGGTAGCCACTCGGGCGATTTCGGCTTCATGGCCACATTCACAGGCACGAACCCTCTCCAACTTACTGTTACAGGGCGTACGCATTGATGATCGGAGGGCGGCCCGGGTGCCGCGGGCGCTCCCATGAGTGAGGGTGCCCGCGCCGCCATGAACCCCAGCCGGTTGGAATCGGACCACGACGATTCGGATCGCTGCTGAGAAGCGCCGTTCTCTGGACCAATCCGAACGCGCCTTGCCGCTTCACCTGCCACTGCTGACCGCGGTTGCCGTGGCCTGGAAGCAGAAACACGCGTTCCCCTCCTCAGTCTTCGCGCAGCGCCGTCATGGGTTCGACGGCCATTGCGCGGCGGGCGGGCAAGTAACACGCTCCGAGTGCCGCCAGCACCAGCGTTGTCCCGACCACGGCATAGGTGAGCGGGTCCCAGACGTTGACTATCACGAAGCTGCCCGCGGCTTTGGCTGCCAGCATTGCGAGTGCCAGGCCGACTCCGAGTCCGATGGCGACTATTACCATCGACTGGCGGTAGATCATGCCGAAGACTGACGCTCTTGAGGCTCCCAGGGCCATGCGCAGGCCAATTTCGTGTACACGCCGGCCAACTGCATAAGAGACGACACCGTAGAGGCCAATGACTGCCAGCGTGAGTCCCAGCCCACCCATGACCGCGGCCAGTGCTGCGCCGATCTGAAACAGCAGCAGGCCGTTCAGGGTGTAAAGGCCCTGGCGCATGGTCTGAACCTGGAAGAGGGGGAGCTCGGGCGCGAGCGAATGGATAGTCTTCTCTACTGTCTGCGCCAGCGCCAGTGGATCGCCCGCGGTCCTCAATTGAAAGACCATCAAGGTGTTCCCCTCAAAATGCTGAGCGTAGGGCAGATAGAAGAAAGGCCTTGTTTTTGCGCCACCGAAGATCTGGAACTCTGCGTCGCGCACTATGCCGACTACCTCGAGTTTGCGGTTCTTGTCGGTGGCCATGCGGAAGGTGTGACCTATGGCGTCCTGGCCGGGCCAGTACTTCTTTGCCGTCGACTCGCTGACGATGGCCACGTCGCGGCCATGTGCATCGTCAGAGGGCGCAAAGGCGCGGCCGCGCACAAAGTCCATGCCCATTACCTGGAAATACTCGGGCGAGACAATGTTGTATCCGGCGCCAAACGCCGCGGGATCGGTTGGCGCGGGCGCTCCATCGATGATCATCGTATCGCCGCCGTTGCCGAGGTATCCGAGCGGAATCTGGCTGGCATTGCTGACCGCTTCGACACCGGCGATCTGATGAAGACGGGCGTTTACGCTGTTGGCCAGATCGCGGGCCTGCGCAGCGGTCATCCCAATTTCGTTGGCGTCGGCGGCCAGGTTGAGTACATGGTCCGGCCTGAATCCCAGGTCCATGGTCTGCATGGCAGACAGGCTGCGCACGAACAGTCCAGTGACCACCAGAAGAACGAGCGATCCGGCGATCTGCATAGCGACCAGAGAGTCGCGGAACCAATGACGTCCGCGTGTGACGCTACGACTGCCTTCGTGGAGGATGGTATTCACGTTGCTCCGGGCCATCTTGATGGATGGCACGATGCCGACCACAATGCCAGCCGCAAGGGCAATGGAGAACGAGTAAAGAAAGATGCGCCAGTCGAAATCGAAGGCCAGGCGGACAGGGAGATCGGCGTGGATATCCATGTGGCCAAGCACGCTGCTTGACCAGATTCCCAATGCTACGCCCATAGCTCCGCCGATCAGGGCAAGGGTTACGCTCTCGGTAACCATCTGCGCCAGCAGGCGCGACCTCCGTGCACCAAGCGCGGTGCGAATAGCCATCTCCCGCTCGCGCGTGGTCGCGCGCACCAGCACCAGGTTGGCCACGTTGACGCAGGCCAGCAGCAATACCATGCCGGCGAGCGACAGAAACAAGGCGGCCATAATGTACATGGTCTTCGGATCGCCAGTTGCTATGCGCATTGAGGGTTCTGAGAAGGCAGCCATCGTCAGGTTCTTTTCCGCCTCCGGCTGCTGGCGCATCATCTCCCGCGCGGCCACGCTCAGTTCCGCATCCGCCTGCGCGAGGGTAACGCCGGGGCGAAGGCGGGCGTAGAGAAAGAAGCCTCGGGTCTGCCAATCGTTCAATGTGGCTGCCGGCGTGCCGGAGATACCCAACTGCGATAGAGGCATATAGGCCCCCACGCTGACAAAGCTCTGCACTCCGTGAAACCCTTTTGGAGCGACGCCGACAATCGTCAATGGGTGTCCGTCTACGGTAGCCGAGCGGCCCACTACGCTTGCGTCGCCGTTGAACCGCTGCATCCAGAAGTCGTAGTCGAGAACCATGATCGGATCGCTGCCCAGCACTTCGCCTTCACTGGGCAGGAACAGTCTGCCTGCCGCGGGAGTAAGGCCGAGCAGGCTGAAAAAGTTGCCACTCACAAAAGATGTCAAAATGCGCTGCGGCTGCATACCGTTGGTGGCAAAGCCGTCGAGGTTGGTCGCATTGACAGCGATCCCGCTGAATGAGCTCTGGCTTTGGGCGCGGATGGCGCGGTACTCCGGCCAGGAAAAGAGAGGAAGTTGCGGCCCGTGATTCTGCGCCTGCGCCAGCACCGCAATCTGCTGCGGGCTTGCAACAGGCAGTGGACGCAACAGCAGTGCATCGACAATGCTGAAGATTGCAGTGTTGACCCCGATGCCGAGCGCCAGCGTCAGCACCGCCGTCGCAAAAAAGCTTGGCGCGCGGCCCAACTGCCTGAACGTAAAGCGAAGATCCTGAATCAGGTTTCCCATGCAAGCCTCCAGGCAATCGGTCGCAGACGGCAACCCATTCCAGATAGAGTTCAGAGCCGTTTCACGCTTGTGTCAGAATTGTTCCACGCTGGTAGATGCACTTCCCTCGCCAAAGCGCCTTGCACGGAAACAAACGCGTTGCGAGCTGATTGCCGCTGCGTGCGCTGCGGTTCGCAATCCACCTTATGTGCGAATTCGACCATCTCTGTCCGGATGTGGACAGCGGCCGAGAGGCCATCCGTCGCAGAGCATCCTAGTCCCCGTGCCGCGCCCAAAATGCCGCGGGAGTGACGATGGGATACCGATCATTGAGCGCCAGCAGATCCTTGTTTCCGGTAATCAGGTAGTCGGCTTTCGCTGCTCGCAGAGTTCCCAGGATCGCTTGATCGTTTTCATCTCGAAGTGCCTCGTCCCGTTCGCTGCTAGGCACAACCATCTCAGCCGAAAACATGAAGCTGTCGACAAGGTCGCGAATCTCGGTGGGAGTCCGCTTATTGCTCGACAGCCGCGGGAGCACACGAACCATCTCGTCCAGGATATACCGGGACAGGACTACTTCGATTCCGCCCCGCCGCCAAGTGCCGACGATACGTCCAGGAATACCTGCCGGATAGGCCAGCCCCGACACCAGAACATTGGTGTCCAGAACCACACGCACACCAGCCATCAGCGTCGCCGTTCGCTTGCAACCGCCGCATCGATCTCGGCCATGCCCTCGTCGGCCGGCACACCCGCGAAATCCTGAGCAACCCGTGCGCTCAACTCATCAAATCGATCCTGCATGGCCCGAATGCGCGCGAACAAATCGGCACCGACCAAGGCCGCAACGGGCTTGCCGCCTTTGTTCACGACGATGCTGTCGTTGCGGTATTGAACTTGATTGAGCATTTCGCCCAGGTTTTGACGAAACTCCACTGCACTCACTTCAGTCACCATCGCTACCTCCGATCGATCTAATCAACTATATCATAATGATCGTTATGGTCATATTGCCGGAGTGCTGGGCCCCTCGGACAACGGCCTACGATTACCTGCGCCGCCCAATCAGCACCCGCGTCCTCTGCCGCGTAATGCGAATCTGGCACGTCAGCACACCCCCGCACGTCTGGGTCCGCACACCGATCCACGCCACCTGATCCTGCCCCAGCATCCACGCCGTTGCGTTGGCTGCGTTGCCCGTCTCCTGCATAAAGTAGGCAGCGTTCATGTCTGCTTCGGCTGCGTCGGCATTGAGCTGCTCGCATCCTCCGTCGGGTTGCGGCGGCGCTAGCTCAGGGTGAGAGCAATAGTCCTCATCGTGCAGCAGCACATATTTTCTGCCGTTGTCGGGAATAAAATAGCGCACCGATGCCGGTCGCACGTTGGTCAGCAACGACCACTGGGCAAGGTCTTGAGCAAACGCCTCAGGCAACTGGCTTATCCCCAGGTCAGTCGCCCTGATCTGGCGCGAATAAATGGCCAGCGTCGGGGTCGGTTCGCCATTGGTGGGATGAAAATACACGCCGCCAATTCCGATTCCCGCTTGAATATCGAGCCAGACAAATCCTTTCCCGGCTTTGAACGAGCCGGTGGTCGCGCCCACCATCACGTAGCGGCCTTCGCGGACGTCCACCGGCAGCGGCGGCCCGTCCAGCGTCTCATCCACCGCTTGAGAGAGCGGCATGTCCCATCCGTAGTAGTAGACAGTCCGCGGCGTGATCTCGTTCATCACCTTGTGGAACCGCTTGTCCTTCCGCAGCTCCCTGGTCGACTTGCCCTCGTATTCCTTTAGGAACGCAAGCTGATCGGGCGGGATGGTGTTTTCAAAAACCAATGGCGGCGGAGGCGGCCCTTGCTGAGCATCCGGCGCGACCGCCGCATCCTGGGCTGAGGCAATCGACGAGAACGATGAATTGAAAATGGCAATCAGCAGTTGGGCCGTGATGGCCAAAGTAGGCATCAGCGTGCCTGGGCGGAAGGAGACAGGGAAAGACCTCATCGCATGACCTCTCGGTTCCAATTTAGACGAGAATCTGCGCCATTTGAATTTGAATTTTTGTCGAGTGGTTCCGTTTCCCGGCCAGAATTCTGTAACTCTTTATTCGAACGGGTGCCCGAAGTAGCTGAGGATCGCGAGCGCAAGCAGCCCGACACCCAGCAGCGATTGCAAACCTGAAAGCGTCCGCATCCATCCCCGCGCTTTCAGATCGAACTCACGCCCCATCAGCGCGCGAATCCACTGCCCCGCATCGAAGCTCTCATACCCTATGTTAAAGACGCTCATCAGGCTGAAAAAAAGCGCAGTCTTCAGCCCTCTTGCCTCGTTTCCAATCCACTTCCACGCCGCGCTGCGCCGCGCATCCCACCACTCAGGCGTCCATCGCTTCGGCGGCTCGCCATTCGATCCAGCTTTGCTGTCTGGATGCACTTCTATCCGCACCACGCGCTGCTTGCTGCCGTCAAAGGCAACTGGCCCGCTGGTGGCCACCATGTAGATGCCGCCTCGCCCGAGCTTGAAGTTCATGCCGAACAGGTAGATTGGCGCACACAGCAGAGCATTTATCGCGATAATCAACAGAGGCTTGCCAGGTTTCGCACCCCACCCGCAGGTCCAGTCAAACATCGCTTGCGACAGCCAGTACTTCGCAATCCGGCCCCAAAATATCAACTCCTGGCCGAAGCTCCTCTGGCCTGCTGGACGCAGTTGCACGGCGAAGTCCGGCTTGTGGTTGCGATACGCCTCGTTCACATCCCGCTCCTGCTGCACGAAGCCGCCGTCGCGAAAGGCGTTGCGCAGAGAGAAGATTGGCTGCGAATCGTCCTTGTATTGAATTGTGGATAGATTGAATGCCTTGCTGATCATCGACAAATCGGTCCCTTGATGTGGCTCATAGATTGCACCTTCCAAGTCCGCGCCCGAGAAGTCCGCGCCACCAGCATCGCCGCTCAGATTCGCAGTGCTCAGGTCAGCTCTGGTCAGGGTTGCGCCGGTGAAGTCCGCGCCAGCAAGGTTTGCCCCGCTCAGGTCCAGTCCCGGCATAACTGCCCCCGGCGTCGCGTCGTTCGCGCCCTCGAAATGCGTCTCCGTCAGTTTCGCTCCGCTCAAATCCGCGCTGTTCAGAGTGGCTGTGGTAAAGTCCGTCCCGTCCGCCTTCGCGCCCCCCAGATCTGCTCCGGTAAGAACGGCGAGCGTCAGATCCGCACCGTTCAGGGTTACATTTGTAAAGTCTGCGCTGTTCAGATCAGCGCTAATCAGGATTGCGCTCGTCAGGTCCGCGCGGGTCAGATTTGCCCCGTCAAGGTTGGCCCCGCTCAAGTCCACTTCCTGCAGCATCGCCCCTGGCGCCGCGTCAGTTCCGCCGCCGAAGTAGCTTCGCTTCAGGCTCGCTCCACTCAAGTTCGCGCGGGAGAGATTGGCCGCTGTAAAGTCCGCCGCGTCCGCATTCGCGCCCTCCAAGTCCGCGCCGGTCAGATCGGCATGTGTCAGGTCCGCGTCGTTCAACACAGCCCCAGCCGCTTTGTGAGTTCCGCTGCCAAGGTGCGTGTTTTTCAGGTTCGCACCCTCTAATTTCGCGCCGGTCAGTGTGGCCTGGGTAAAATCAGTTCCGCTGGCATTCGCATTCTCCAAATCTGCTCCCGCAAGGTTGGCCAGCATCAGGTTCGCGCCGGTCAACTGCGCTCCGCTCAGGTCAGCTCCAGGAAGCTCCGCGCGCCTTCCCTTCGCTCCATTCGAATTCGCCCACTCCTGATGCTGGCGCAAGATCGCATCCAGCTCTGCCCGCGTCCTTCTGGCACCCGTACTGTCCTTCCAGGTCCATGCGGCTTGCCCGCCCGACTGTCCGGCCAGCGGAACGGGCACCGCACAGGGCAGTGCAGCGGCAACCAGTAGAAATACAAGCAATCCAAGCTGGGATCGGGGCATGGCAGGCATTATGACCCACAGCCGCTCCGCCGTCGACCAAAATATTCAGGAAACTGCAGGTGGGGGCTGAATGGTCCCGGCGCCAACCGGGACACCGGCTGATATGCCGAGCGATTATGATGGTCCCACCACCTCACCATTGCGGCGAAAGCAATCCATGCCCCTCAACATCTTTATTTCGGCAGGTGAAGCAAGCGGCGAGCACTACGGGGCCCTGCTGATCGAGGCCCTGAAAGCGCAACTCACGGCGCAGCATGAGCCTGCTGCACGATTTTTTGGCATGGGTGGCGAGCGGATGGTTGCCGCGGGCCTGGAGCGCGTGGTGCGGTCAGAAGAAATGGCTGTCATGGGCATCACTGAGGTGATCCGCCACCTGCCGCGCATCTACGGCGAGTTTCGCAAGCTGAAGCAGTCCATTCGCGATCGCCTACCTGACGTGGCAGTCCTCATCGACTTCCCCGACATTCACTTCAAACTGGCCGAGGCGCTACATCGGCTCGGCGTGCCGGTGATCTTTTTCGTCAGCCCGCAGCTGTGGGCCTGGAAGAAGCATCGCATCAAGTTGGTGCAGCGCGATGTGGACCGCATGCTGGTGATCTTTCCATTCGAGGAGCAGTTCTATCGCGAGCGCGGTGTGCAGGCGGAGTTTGTCGGCCATCCACTGGCGGAGTTGCCGCTCCCCAGCATCTCTCGCGATCAGTTTGCACACGAAAACCTGCTGGAACCTGACCGCACCTGGATTGGCCTGCTGCCTGGTAGCCGTCCCAAGGAGATTCGGGACAACCTGCCGGAGATGCTTGAGGCCGCATGGAGCCTGACCGATCGGGAGGACAAGGACCACTGCGAATTCGAGTTCATGGTTCCGCTTGCGCCCACGTTGAATGCCGAGCAGCGCGCTGAAGTGCTCAACATTGTGGAGCAAAGCGGCTGTGGCCTCGATATCCGCCTCGTCGACGACGCCCGCGCAGCACTCTTTCACGCCCGCGTCTCCGTTGTGGCCAGCGGCACTGCTACCGTTGAGGCCGCGCTCATAGGCAACCCGTTTGTGGTGGTCTACAGGGTATCAGCCCTCACCTACGCCATCGCCAAGCGCGTTGTCACCGTGCCCCACGTGGCCATGGCCAACCTCATTGCCGGCAAGCGGGTGGTCACGGAGCTGATCCAGGACGACTTCACTGCCGCAAATATCGTCCAACAGCTTGAGCCGCTGCTACCCGACGGGGCCGTTCGCGAGTCCATGAAGGAGGAGCTTCGGGCCATCCGAAAGCTGCTGTCGACGGGAAAGCCTGAGACGGGCGGCGCCATTGAACGGGTGGCATCGATTACTCTGGACGAGATTCGGGCCGCTTCCCGGGAACGAGTTGAGCAATCCGTGCAATCTTGATTTCTGCCGAGCCGGATTCCGGCATGGCCGGTCCCGGCAGGAAATGCAACGGCAAGATCTGTACCCGATCTTTTTAAGAACGGCTGCGTACCTAATGAAGGCTGCGATGCGTGCACAACGATTCGAAGTTCTGATTGAATTGACAGGATTTGGCCGGTTCTTTCGCCGGACGACTCTGCTTCCCGCCGCGGTATCCGGCCTTGCGCTGGTGCTTTCTGGCGCCCTCCCGATGGCTGGGCAGCAGGTTGCGGCACAACCGCGCACCGAGCGGCCAACACTCAACATTACCGGCTACAAGATCGACGCCGAGATCGACACCGCGACCCATCACCTGGCCGCCAAAGCCACAGTCACGTTTACCGCGCCTGAAAACGCTGATGTGGTCAGCTTTGGTTTCCATCCCGCGTTGAGGGTGACCAAGATCAGCGATGGCCGTGGCAAGCTGCTCACAGGCGACCGCTCGGCCGACGGCACCATCCGCGTCACGCCCAACTCGCCCATCGTCAAGAACGCGCCAGAGAACTGGACCTTTGAATACGAAGGCACCATCACCGGCAGCGAAGATGGCCCCGTCGAGGGCCTGAAGCTGGCCGCAATCCAGGAGCCGATCACGTATCTGCTCTACCCGGCGCGCTGGTTCCCCATGAGCGGCTACCTCACCGATCGTTTCACCGCCGAGATCCACATCCGCGTGCCGCAAGGCATGAAGGTGATTGCCAGCGGCGGCAAGGGCAAGCCTCACGAAGTGACGCTGGCCAGCGGCAAGCCCGGCGACCAATGGGACTTCAACTGGGACAAGCCTGGATTCCCCGGCACGGTCATCGCCGGCCGCTTCGTTGAGCCGATAGGGTCAGGTGCGGTCAAGGTCTATGTCACCGTGAGCCATCAAAGCTCAGCCAGCCAGTTGGCGCAGGTGGCTGCCAGGGAATTCGACTTCTTTACGGACAGCTTTGGCGGGCCCGAGTCGAATCACCTGAACGTCGTCGAGCTGCCGGACGATACGCTGCCTGCTGTCTGGGCACCGGAACTGGCCGCCATTCTTGGCTCCCGGGTCGGCGACAAGAGCGGTGTACGCCTGCTTGCAAATACGATTGCCCACCAATGGTGGGGTTCCGAAGTCAGTCCCCGCACGCTCAACGACGGATGGATCTTTAACGGTATGGCCCGCTACGGCGAGTTGATGTACCTGGAAGATGAGAACGGGCGCGGCGCGATGAACTCGGCGCTTCAGGATGTGGCCGCTGGCGCGCTTGCCTACGACACCATCCCCCTCTCCAGCGCCGGGCGGCAGAATCCCTTCTCGCCCGAGTTCCAGTCCATGACCCTGGAAAAAGGCGCCATGGTCTTCCACATGCTTCGCTGGGTGATTGGCGACAAAGCCTTCCTTGCGACGCTCAAGGGTGCCCTGAGCCAGTACACAGATACCAGCATGCGAAGTGCTGACTTCATTAAAGTGGCCGAGGCGCAGAGCCAGCAGCAGCTTACCGCCTTCTTTGCGAATTGGATCGACGGTACCGGCGCGCCGGTTCTCACTAAGAAGTTCGCCGTTTACCGCCTGGGTAATAACAAGGGCTTCCGCACCATCGGCGAAATCCAGCAGGATCTCGACCTCTTCCGCATGCCGGTCGAGCTCCGCGTGGAGACCGACGGCAAGACCGAGACCCAGAAAATCGACGTTGTCGGCACCGATACGCAATTTGTCGTGGATACCTTCGGCCGCCCGCGCCAAATCACCCTCGATCCCGGCAACTGGGTGCTCAAGTCCACGCCCGATCTTCAGGTGCGCATCGCCATCCTCAAAGGCCAGCAACTTGTAGCGCAGGGTGATCTGCCCGGTGCGCTCGCCGAGTACCAGAAGGCGCTCGAAGTGAATCCGCAAAGTTCGCTGGCCAGCTATCGCATCGGCGAGCTGCTGTTTACCCAGCGCAACTACCAGGCCAGCGTGAACTCCTACCGCGACGCACTGCGCGGAGACGGCGAGCCCAAGTGGACCGAGTGCTGGAGCCACATCGCCCTGGGCAAGATCTTCGACATCACCGGCCAGCGCGACCGGGCGGTCAACGAGTACCGGCTCAGTGTGCAGACCAACGACAACACCCAGGGCTGTGTGAACGAAGGCCGCCAGTGGCTGCAACGGCCGTATAAGCTGCCTGACAGCGACCAGTAGGCGGCCTGCTCTTTCGATAGCACGCGGGGTATGATTGTCGGATGCTTCCCCGCACGCGTGGACGATTGCTTGTTTGCGCCGTTCTGCTGGCTTCGTCGGCAGCGTCCGTGTGTCCTGCGCAACGGGTTCATCCGCCTCCACCCGGCGAAGTCCGCTATCACTTCGGCGACGACCCCGACGGCCACCTCGGCTGGGCCAATCCCAACTTCGACGACAGCTCCTGGCCGGTTGCGAAGGATGGCCGCTGGCCGCTGCCTCCTCCGGGCTTCGGTGGAATAGTTTGGACACGCAGGCGGGTGCAGGTACCAATCAACGCCGACGGCCCGCTCGCACTCTGCGTCATCGATGAACACCCCCTGTTAATCGAGGGCCCCTCGGTGGCTTCCTTTCAGATCTTCATCAACGGACAGCTTGTAACAACCGGAGGCATCTTCCCGCCAAACCAGAAGCCCGTCGTGGTCCAGCCGCGCTCAGTGTTTGAGCTTCCCCCAGGTCTGGTTCAGCCCAGCGCGACCGTTGAGCTTGCCTACCGCGTTTGGTTCCATCCGCGCATGTGGTTTCCCAACGGCTTCCGCGGCACGCGCTTCGAGATTGGACAGAGCCGAACTCTTCTGCTCATCGATCATGCTGACCGCCTGGCGGCCCTCATCGCCATGGGGCCCGAGTTTGCCATCGATGCGTTCATCACCATGCTGGGCGTCGTCCTGCTCGTCTTTTGGCGTTGGGCTCGCGGCAAAGAGCTGCTGCTGTGTAGCGCTTTTCTGTTGGCTTACCCGCTCCAAGCGTTTCACGGCAGCAATGACTCCACCAGGTTCCTCGACCTTCCGTGGCAGCTAGACTTTATTATCGACGACGTCCTCTTACTGGTGGTCTTGCTCCCCACCCTGGAGTTTACCTGGACCGTCCACGGGTATCGCAGCCGCATTCTGAAGCGTGTGGGTCTAGCGGCGATTCTGGGTATGTTCGGCTTCTCGATGTACCTCGGCCTCACAACTGCATCCTCTGTCCATGCCTTCTGCTATGTAGGGGTTGGTATCTCGTCATTAACTTGGGTCTCTTTCCTCCTCCTCACAAACTTGTGGCCTCTGTTCACTGGGCGAAAGAGCTGGCTGATTGGGATAGCGCTCGCCATCAATCCCGCTGTCATTCTCATGGCGTTTCTGGGAATCAAAACCGACCGAACCATCGGGCATCTCTATCTGTCGTTCTTAAGCGTGGGATACCTGGCCTGTTACGTCGTTGCCTTCGCCGTGGTCAGCCGGAGCGCCTGGAAAGCCTGGCGAGCGCGGGATGAGTTGCGCGTAGAGTTCGACGCCGCCCGCGAGATGCAGCAGCAGCTCGTCGCCCCAGCCGTCGATCTGCCCGGCTTCAAAATCCAGAGCTCGTACATGCCTGCGAAGCAGGTGGGCGGAGACTTCTTCCGTGTGGTGCCCGAGCACGACGGCAGCGTGCTGGTTGTGATGGGGGACGTTAGCGGCAAGGGACTGCGGGCGGCCATGACGGTCTCTGCGATCATCGGTGCGCTGCGCACCATGCCTGTTCTGCCCCCGGCACGCATTCTCGCTGCGCTTAATCGCGGCCTGGTCGGCCAGCTGCGGGGCGGCTTCGTCACCTGCTGCGTGGCTCGCATCGCCGCCGACGGCGCAGAATTGGAGCTCCCGGCCGGTTTGCCGCTTGGTATCGAGCCCGTCGAATACGAAGAACAGCTAGTTCAACTTACGTCCGGCCAGACACTCACCTTCGTCTCCGACGGCGTGGTTGAAGCACGCTACGCCGCCGGCGAGTTGTTCGGTTTCGAGCGCACCCGCGTCATCAGCCGCCATTCCGCAGAGGAGATCGCCAAATCGGCCGAGCTCTTTGGCCAGGAGGATGACATCACGGTGCTCGCGCTGACCTGGGAGCCTGTCCAAGAAGCGCCAGCAGGTCCGCTCTCAGTCGCGGCCATCCCAGTCTGAATCCTCTAAACGCAAACACCTTTCCGCGATCCAGCCGTCCAAAATCCCAGCAACCAGCTGATCCGACAGTCGACCCGTAAATCAGGTGCCCACCTTCGGAATCGCTGTATTCGTGCAGGAGTTCGCTATGCGGTTTGCCGGAGCAATTTTGACGCTCTTCGTCTTTGCGAGCGCTGGCGTTGCGCAACCCGCCGCACCGCCGCCGCAAGATGGAGTCCGGATTCGCGGCCTCAGCCTCGTCTCCGATTCTTTGCCCCATGCAGATCGCGAGCGGGTCATTCGCAGCCTCGAAGGCCATGCGTATCTTCCCAGCGAATTTGAAGAGCGGACCCGCATCGGCCTGCGCAACCTCGGCTACTACTACGCTCAAGTTGAGGATGCGGAGTTGACTCAGGTTCGCGACGACAAGGCGGGCAAGAGTGCCGACGTTGCAATCAAAGTGGTCCCAGGCGCACAATACCGGCTCAGATTCATTGAATTCAAGAACGAAACACTGTTCCCGCCCGAGCGGCTCCGGAGCCAGTTTCCTATTCAACAGGGCGACCTTTTTTGCGCCAGCAGCATGATGTATGGACTGGAGAAGCTGAAAAGTCTCTACCAGGACAGGGGATACATCAACTTTGGCGCCATTCCCATTCCAGCCATCGATGAATCCCACCGTACCGTCGATTTGACCATAGACATCGATGAGGGCAAGCCCTACGTCTTCGGACACTTGACCTTCGACGGGGTCGAACCGCGCGCCGGTGCCGCCAAGGCTCTGATCGAGTCGTGGAAGAGTCTTCAGGGCAAGACCTACAACCCGGAATTGCCGAAATCCTGGCTGGCTTCGAATTGGCCCGCCGCCAAACAAAATGTCTACAGCGTCCAGGCCGTTGAGAACGACCCCCGCGAGGTAAATCTCTCCCTTCAGTTTCCCTAGCCGAGGACAGAGCGGCGGCGGCTCCCGACCAGGTCAAAACTTATAGCCGCGACTTGGATCGTAGTCGAACTTCAACAATCCATCCCGATAGTCGATGTGAATGGTCAGCAGATTCAGCGCGGTCGCTCCAATCAATCCTGAAATCTCCATTCCTGTGCCCCTGGAAATACGCGAAGTGTCGAAGGAGACCACATTTGGCACCGTCTGAGAGAGCTGGGCGAAACGAAACGTGACGCTGTCGGCCCAGTAGACGTCCTTCACCTCGCCGTTAATGCCTTTCACCCGGCGCAGGTCGTCGGCATGCACCTTTGTCACCTCGCGCGCCGCCGCTGGCGAAATACTGGTGGAATACGCTCCTGTGTCCATGATGAACAGGCGGATCTCTTTCCCATTCAGAGCCGCGGGCAAAATCAGATCGTGGCCGACGCGGTAGACCTTTGTGTAGTCCTTCATCTCCGGCGCGATATAGCGATCACTGGGGCCTTTAACTGCTCTCTCCACGGAGTCAGGATTCCTTGTTTCTGGAGTTGGGGCAGTCCCGGCCAAGGCCGATTGAGCGGCAATGGGTCCATTCTGCTCCGCTCCCTTGGAGGGAGTCTCGGACTCCTCGTCCTCGTCCCGTACTGCTTCGCTTGTTTTCAGAGACGGCGCCTGGGCCATGCTCTCGCCAGGACGCGGCGGAAGTTGGCCAAGAACCAGCTTGTGCATCGGATAGTCCAGCGTCACCAGGAATTGTGCAAACACGTCCATTCCGATCAACCCATCCCCATTCAGGACACTTCGGCTGTCAAGCACCTCCACCTGGCAGTTTTGAAACTCGAGGCTGCCGATGTGAATGGAGTCGGCGTAGGCGGAATACCCTGGCCTATAACCTTGATCGCCGATGCCTCCGGTCTCAGTTTCAGAGAGCGGCTTCAGCCCGGCGCGTTCGGCAACGGACCGGGCAACCAGCAGCCCGCCGGCTCCGGTATCGATCTGCAACAGGGATGGGCGACCGTTTAACTTCACATCCAGTCCATAGGCCCGCACGTGCGTCGCATCGCTCATGATCTTCTCGAATGGAATCTCAGCGGTTGTCAACGAAGAAACAAGGCGGCAAGGTTTGCGCGGCTCCGCCGCCATCTTCTTGAGCCGCTCCAGATTCATCTTCAGGTGGCGCGCGTCTTCCTCGTCGATGCCGGTCGGTGCCGACAGGTAGGCCTCCGCCTCGGCGATCCCCTGCTTCAACGGGAGGGTCCTGATCCACTCCCTGCGGATATCGGGGTCACCGGGATCAAGCCGGTGCGCGATTTCAAGCTCCTTGCGGTTCGATGCATAGAGTGAGCTGATGCGCTCCAGGCTGGCCATCAACAGATGGTTGCGTGGATTGCAGGGGTCTAGTTTGTCTGATTCGACTGCGGATTGGCTGGCGAGCCACGGCGTTCCCTGGCGGAACTCAACCTCGCCTCGCAGTGAAATGAGTGCCGCCGAGTTTGGCGCGACGGCCAATGACGCCTTCACGGCGTCCGCGGCCTCCTGGACCTTCTGCTGGCGCAGGAGAGCACGGACCAACCCTGCGGTCAATTCCGCGTCGCCCGGATGGCTCGCCAGCGCCGTCTGATATTCGCTGGCGGCTTTTGCGTAGTCGGCGGCCAGGAACGCCTTCTCTGCTTCACTGGGGGGATGAGGCTTGACAACTTCACAATTCACCCCTGCAAACAAAGAGGTGCCTTGAAGGCAATGCAACGCCATCGGCAGGACAAAGCGCAGAATGTTCCTCGCAATGAATCTTGGCATTGGAACTCTCCCAACCGTTTTGACGTGAGTTGCGCTACGGAAAAGAGCTTACCATTCACTTTGAATATGCGGCATGGAAGTGCGGATCGGATGGGGAGGCGAATCCCGGCCGATCGTTCACCCAAGCCTGAACATCGGCCCCAATGCAAAACGGCCACCCCGCTGCCGGGATGGCCGTTTCTGGTTTTGCTGCACTGGAAGGCTTAGCCGATCCTCTAGTTGCGTCGCCCCAGTGCAATCACCTGTAGCTCAACGCTCGCCAACCCTGCGCGCGTCATCTTCAGCTTTTCGGCTGCAGCGTAGGAAAGGTCGATGATCCGGTTCTCATCGATCAGATCGCCTCGGTCGGTAACGCGAACCACCACCGAACGCTTGTTTTGGGTGTTGACCACGCGAACGATGGAACCAAACGGTAGCGTGGCGTGGCAGGCGGTCATGGCGAACATATCGTAGCGCTCGCCGCTGGCTGTCCGGCGGCCATTGAAGGGTCCGCCATACCAACTGGCGATCCCCTGCAGGATATCGGCCCGACGTTCTTCTTCTGCCTTCACCTTTGCCCGCTCCGCGGCTGTCTGCTGGGGAACAACTATCTGCGCAGGCATCTCCATTGGAGCGTTCGGAGGAAGGGTTGCTGGTGGTCTCGAAAGACGCACATCCGCCTGCACGGTCGGGGTCGAAAAATTCACGATCCCAGCGACCAGAGCAATCGAAGAAACCCCTGCCAGTAGTCCAACCTGTACAGGAATTCTCAGGCTCATGTTGCGATATTTTCCTTTAATCACCATCCGCTTATTTTACTAAATCGCCAACCCTTTTTGCCCATTTCGGGGCTAGAAAAGGAAGGCAATTTGGCCAAAAACTGTCCGTTTTTCGGGCAATCCTGGCTAAACCCTTCCATCTCAATTACTTAAGATTTGCACCAAAAGTAGGGCAAAATCGAGCTTTTGCCCCTTCTTTGCCCCCTAAAGCGTCATTTCTGCCCTTCCGGCCAGAGCCTAAATTCATTCGAGTTAACGTTGCGTATTAATTCGCCGACTCTGCTAGCGTCGAGAATCATGGCCCGTTACAAAGGAGTAACTAGTGAAACTGAGCGCAGAAGGTTTGCAATTGATCAAGCAGCAGGAGGGATTTCGCAGCCGGACTTACCTCGATGTGGCCGGCTTTCCAACCATCGGCTTCGGCCACAGGCTGACCGCTGCCGAAATCACCAGCGGCAAGTTCTCCCACGGCATCAGTGACGCCGACGCCACAGCGATCCTCGACATAGACGCGAGCAACGCCGAGCAGTCAGTTGGGTGGCTGGTGAAGGTTTCGCTGACCCAAGGCCAGTTCGACGCGCTGGTGGACTTCTGTTTCAATCTTGGCTCAGGCCGGCTGGCATCATCGACGCTGCTCAAGGTGCTCAACGCCGGACAATACGCCAACGCTGCCGAGCAGCTTCTCCGCTGGGATCAGGCCGGTGGGCAGGAGTGCCCCGCCCTCAAAGAGCGCCGCCTGGCCGAACTCGCCCTCTGGAACCAGGCGAGCCAATCCGCCGCTGCGTGATTTGCGCCCTGGGAATTTGCTCATTTAGGGTTTGGACTGGGTTAGTTCTTCAACAGCCAGGCGGTCGTCGAGCTTGAGGTAGCCTTTCCGTCGGAACCAGTCCTCCATCGAAGCTTGCAGCCGGTCGAGCGGAACCCGCTTCCCCGCCTCGAGCAGCCCATCCGCCACCGGCAGGGTGTCGTCAAAGACCGAATCGTTGGTGAAGTTGCGCATGGCAAAGTTGTCGATCCACTTGATCGGGCACCCGTGCCTTGCCCCAGTCACGTCTACCCGCTCGATCGAAATTCGCCGCACGAACATGCTCTCACTCTACCGGAAGCGCCGAGTCGGCGTGGGTCCCCATCCAATTCGCGCCCTTTGTGAAATGGGTCCTTTCTGAGATGGCGGCTGAAGCGTCTTCACCTCATTGAGCGGTGGGCCATGCTACGATTGCACGATCAAAAAAGGGGAGCCAAACGATGCGATTCTTGCTAAAGATCTCAATTCCAGTCGAGGCTGGGAACGCAGCGGCAAAGAAGGACAGGTTCAAAGCGATCCAACTGATACTCGAAGAGCAGAAGCCTGAAGCGGCCTACTTCCTACAGGATGACGGAAAGCGGACCGCTCTCCTAATCGTTAACATGGAGGATGCTTCGCAACTAGCCGGAATCGTCGAGCCGTGGTTTCTGGCGCTTAACGCCAGCATTGAATGTAAACCGGTCATGGTCGCCGGCGATCTTCAGAAGGCGTTCCCAGCCCTTGAGCGTGCCGTGAATACATTCGGCTGATGCTCTCGTCCGCCCGCGGCCACACCCAGTTCTGTCCGGTGCGCCCGTGTTTCATAAACGGCGGGAAACCAGAACTGCGGCGCTCGCTCACGGCATTGCCCCCTCCACCGCCTTAGCGTCCTTCCCTGTCTGCGCCTCGACGTGGAAGCGCTTGAAGTCGTAGTCGCGCTCGGT